>VOFH01001176.1_pt1:2752500-2790000 | contig 2790000 bp, 2648 predicted proteins | sample 5384091 | NCBI WGS metagenome assembly VOFH01 (sample SAMN12384727, study PRJNA508395) | human gut metagenome | isolation source: healthy gut G | host: Homo sapiens | reverse complement strand
TACCTCCAAGACGGCGGTCAATACGGCCGACAATTTTGCGGAGACGGTAAAGATCTACGAGCAGGCCAAGAAGTACTATGACCAGTTGAAGGCGGTGAACAACCTGATACAAGACGCCCGCAAGGTGCGTGACATCATCCTGATGGTAGGCGACGTGTCCGACATCTATGTGACGAACTTCAAAAAGATGATGAACGACGACAACTTCTCGTCCCGCGAGCTGGACGCCATCGCCTTCGGTTACACCCGCCTGCTGGAGGAGAGCAACGGCGTGTTGCAGGACCTCAAACAGGTTATCAACGTGAGCACGCTCTCCATGACCGACAAGGACCGTATGGACGTGGTGGACAACTGTTATTACGAGATGCGCCGTTATCGCAACCTGGTGAACTATTATACTAACAAGAACATAGCCGTGAGCTATCTCCGTGCCAGGAAAAAGAACGATATGGAACGTGTGATGCGGCTCTATGGAAATGAAACCTCCAAATACTGGTAGCCCATGGTATCGCTGACAATAGATTTTGCCAACCTGCATACCATACTGGGAACCCTGTATGACGATATGCTCCCCCTCTGCAAGGACATGATGGACGTGGGCAAGGGGCTTGCCGGGCTGGGCGCCCTCTTTTATGTCGCCGTGCGCGTATGGCAGTCGATGGCACGTGCCGAGCCGATAGACGTGTATCCCCTGCTGCGCCCCTTCGCCATCGGCATCTGTATCCTGCTTTTTCCCACACTGGTACTTGGCACGCTGAACACCGTGCTCAGTCCTATTGTGCAGGGTACGCACAAGATGCTTGAGGGGCAGACGCTGGACATGGAGCGGTACCGGGTCCAGAAGGAGGAGCTGGAAAAGGAGGCCATGCTGCGGAATCCTGAAACCGCCCACCTTGTAAGCGACGAGGAGTTCGACCGCCAGATAGACGAGCTGGGCTGGTCACCCGCCGATGCCGCCCACCGCTTGGGGATGTACGTGGAGGTGGGCATGTATAACCTGGAGAAAAAGATCCGTGACGCGTTCCGCAGCCTGCTGGAGCTGATATTCGCCGCGGCGTCGCTGCTGATAGATACCGTGAGGACCTTTTTCCTTGTCGTGCTCTCCATTCTGGGACCGGTAGCGTTCGCCTTCAGCGTATGGGACGGTTTCCAGTCCACGCTCGGGCAGTGGTTCACGAGGTATATCTCCGTCTACCTGTGGCTTCCGGTCAGCGATCTGTTCAGCACCCTGCTCGCCAAGCTCCAGGTGCTGATGCTCCAGAACGACATCCAGGAATTGCAGAACAATCCTGACTACTCGATAGACAACTCGAACAGCGTCTATATCATCTTTATGCTTATCGGGATTATCGGGTATTTTACCGTTCCGACGGTGGCGGGCTGGATCGTGCAGGCGGGAGGAGCCGGGAATTTCAGCCGCAACCTGAACCGTACCGCCACGAAAGCCGGCAGCTTTGCGGCAGGAGTGGGCGGCGCCGTGTTGGGAAATATCGGAGGACGGTTGAGAGGCAAATAAGCCTTGCCGGAAACATTTGTTCATTCATTCAAACCAATCATTCGAGAAATGGAATTCAAGTCTTTGACCAACATTGAGAGCAGTTTCCGCCGCATCCGTATGATGGCGACCGTTTTTATCTGCTGCTGCACTCTTGTCACCGGCTACGCGCTTTGGAGCTCGTACCGCTTCGCCGAAAGGCAGCGTGAGAAAATCTATGTACTGGACGGGGGTAAGTCGCTGATGATGGCCCTTTCGCAGGATCTTTCGCAAAACCGTCCTGCCGAGGCGAGGGAACACGTAAGACGCTTTCACGAGCTGTTCTTCTCGCTCTCTCCACAGAAAGAGGCCATCAGCCACAACATCGACCGTGCCCTGCAACTGGCGGACAAGAGTGCCTACCACTATTATGTGGATTTTGCCGAGAAGGGATATTACAACCGCCTGATATCGGGCAACATCAATCAGGTGGTGCATGTGGACAGCGTGGTGTGTGATTTTACCCGTTACCCTTACAAGGCGAGGACGTATGCCCGTCAGATGATAATCCGTGAGAGCAACGTGACCGAGCGCAGTTTGGTCACCACCTGCTCACTCCAGAATACGGGACGTTCGGACGACAATCCGAACGGGTTCATCATCGAACAGTTTACCATTCTAGAGAACAAGGATATCAGAAGCACGGAACGATGAGAAAAGAAAAAAAATACCTGAGACGTATGGATTGCTGTATCCGGCTGTTCTGCCACCGCCTAACAAGGAGACAACGGAAGATCGTGACAGCCACGGCATTCCTCCTGTTTCTGACAGCCTGCCTCCATGCCATCCTCGCCTCGCTATCCGGCTTGGGAGAGCCTGGGGGAAAAATGAAAATAGAACATCTCCGGCCGCTTGACTTGCGACCGGAAAAAAGTACAATCAATTTAAACACCCCATCCGATGAAAATAGATATCCAGAGGATTAAAAAAACAGCTGGGATTCCCAAGCGACCGGCCACTGACTCTCCAAGAGAAGCGCCGGTATATGAAGTTCGCCGTCTATCCGCTCTTCTTCCTGATATTCGCGGGGATCGTCCTGTTGATATACAGTCCGACCGAAAAGGAAAAAGCAGAGGCGGAAAAAGAGAGGGGATTCAATACCGAGATCCCGTCTCCCGAAGAGAGCCGTATGGAAGGTAACAAGGTCAGCGCCTACGAGCGGGAAGCCTTGTCGAAGAAAGAGAGAGGACGGAAAGACACTTTCCTGGAAATGTCAGAACTGTTCAACCGGAACAAGGACCGGAAAGACACCATACCGTCAGTGGACAGCGGAGTGAACCTTGAACTGCCGTCCGTACCGGAAACCGCGCAAACGCATAATCCGGTACGTTCCTCCACCTCCGCCTACCGTGACATGAACCGCTCGCTTACGACCATTTACACGCCACGGGAAACCTCCCGGGAGGAGGAACTGCTCCGGCGTATCAAAGAACTGGAAAAGAGACAGAACATGGAACCGTCCCAGGAACAGTCATTGGAGGAAAAGATGGCCCTGATGGAAAAGTCATACGAACTGGCGGCCCGGTACAACGGCAAGCAAACACCCTCCGTTACCCCTACGGATGACCGGAAAGACAGGACATCGGTCAAGCCGGTCAAGCGGATACGACAAGAGGTGGTATCTTCTCTGGCGCAACCGGTGAGTGACGGGGATTTCATAGCCGGAACGTCCGAAGAAAGGAACACCGGTTTCCATACGCCGGTGGGCAGAACACCGGTATCGGACCGTAATACCATTGCCGCCTGTGTGCACGGCACGCAGACCGTATCGGACGGACAAGCCCTGCGTGTCCGCCTGCTGGAAGCGATGGCGGTGGACGACCGCCTCATACCCAAAGGAACGGTATTGACAGGCGGAACACGGATCCAGGGAGAACGCATGGATGTTGTCATCACCAATGTGGAATATCAAGGAACCGTCATTCCGGTGGAACTGGAAGTGTATGATGCGGACGGTCAGCAAGGAATATTGGTGCCCAACTCACTGGAGTATGATGCCGTACGTGAAATAGCGGCGGGCATGGGCGGTTCGATGGGAAGCAGCATCAGCATCTCCACCGACGCGGGAGCGCAGATAGCCTCGGATCTGGGTAAAGGCGTCATACAGGGCGTGTCACAGTACATCACCAAGAAGATGAGCACGGTCAAGGTCACGCTGAAAGCCGGACACAGGCTGCTGCTTCACTCTCCGGAACAATGAAACGGTATACAGACGAGAAAAAAGAAACCAATTATTCAACAACCAACCAACAATAATCGGACATGAGAAAGATTCTGATGATGTTTGCCCTACTGACGGGCTTCATGGCTGCGTACGCGCAGCAGAGTAGCGGAGATTATTTCGAGGGGCTGAGCCGCAAGATAGGCTTCAGCCGGATGATACCCCCGCATGGTCTGGAAATCACTTACGACAAGACCGTACACGTGATTTTCCCCTCTCCCATCAAGTATGTGGACCTCGGTTCCACCAACCTGATTGCCGGCAAGGCGGACGGCGCGGAAAATGTGATCCGTGTGAAAGCGGCCAGAAAGCATTTTCGTAACGAGACGAATATGAGCGTGATCACGGAAGACGGAAATTTTTACACCTTCAATGTCAAGTATGCCGATGAACCGTTGCTGCTTAATGTGGAGATGTGTGATTTTATTCATGACGGGGAGACGGTGAACCGCCCGAACAACGCGATGGAAATTTATTTGCAGGAGCTGGGCAGTGAGTCACCGCGTCTGGTACGTCTGATCATGAAATCCGTACACAAGCAGGACAAGCGCCGGATCAAACACATCGGCTGCAAGCGCTTTGGGGTACGGTTCCTGCTCAAAGGACTTTATGCGCATGGAGACCTGCTCTATTTCCATACCGAGGTGAGAAACGCCACCCATGTGCCGTTTGACGTGGATTTCGTGACTTTCAAGATAGTGGACAAGAAGATAGTGAGGCGTACCGCCATGCAGGAACAGGTGATTTATCCGCTGCGTGCGTTCAACTATGTCACTCGTGTGGAGGGAAAGAAGGACGAGCGTACCGTGTTTGCCCTGCCCAAGTTCACCATTCCCGACGATAAGAAACTGGTAGTGGAAATGTATGAGAAACAAGGTGGCCGTCATCAGATCTTTGAGGTGGACAACGAGGATCTGGTGCGTGCGGAAACCATCAATGAGCTGCAAGTGCGATGAAGAGGTATTTATATATCACCTTCGCGCTGCTGGTACTTCTGGCAGGGCAGGCGGGAGCACAACGCCGTCTTCCGGAAATGAAGGGCGTCAGTCTCACGGCAGGAATGACGGACGGCTTTTACTGCAAGGCGAATAAACCGGATGCCGGTTTCTCTTTCGGGCTGGCGGTTTCCACCTATACAAAAAAAAGAGAAACCAGTGGGTGTTGGGCGGCGAGGTACTGAAACGCAATACGCCTTATCGTGACGGTTCTATCCCTTTAGTGCAATATACCGGTGAAGGCGGATATTATTATAATTTCTTTTCCTCATCTAATAAAACGGTATTCTTAAGCATCGGCGGTTCGGCGATGCTGGGCTATGAATCGGTGAACGGGGGGAAGAGACTGCTGTATGACGGTGCCACGCTGGGACAATGCGAATCCTTTATCTATGGCGGTGCGATAACGTTGGAGGCAGAGACCTACCTGTCAGACCGTTTGGTGCTGCTGCTCCGGCTTCGTGAACGCATCCTTTGGGGCAGCGCTTCCACGCATGCCCACTTCCAGTATGGAATCGGTATCAAATACATTCTCTAATTTTTAAACCCATATACCCATGAAAAGAAAAATCGTTGACTTTATGACGCTTGTATGCTGCATGGCAGTTTCCTGTCTTTCTCTCGCTTCTTGTGGCAGCGAACTGGACGTTCAGCAGGAATACCCGTTTACGGTGGAGTCGATGCCGGTAGTCGGTAAGATCGCTGATGGTGAGACGGTGGAAATCCGTCTGGAAATTAAAGCGGAGGGAAACTTCTCAGGAACAGTTTATACATTGAGATATTTCCAACCGGACGGTAAAGGTAGCTTAAAAATGGAGGACGGTACGGTGTTGAAACCCAATGACCGCTACCTGTTGAATGAACTGAGGTTCCGGTTGTACTACACCTCGCAGAGTGCGGACGCGTCACAGACCATCAATCTTTATTTTGAGGATAACTGGGAGAATTTGCAGAGGTTGAGTTATGACTTCAACGCGGATGACCCCCTTCCGGCTGAAAAGGATGATACGCATGGAAAGGAGGTACAACCATGACATACCTGTATTTGTACATACCGGGAATGGCCCATGAGGTACAGCTGTCGGAATCGGCCGACCGGATTCCCGATATGGGGGACCGGCTTGAAATTGACGCGGCACGGCTCGACAAGTCCTCCCGCAACCTGTTGGAAACGACACCGGCCTGTCATTGCTTTGAAAGGAATGCGGAAACGGAACGGCAGTCCCTCGCGGAATACCTGGCAGAAAGTGTGGTGACCGTAACGGGAAGAAGGTGGAGCTACGGGGATGGACATACGTATTGCACGTTGGATGTGGAGGTAAGGAATTGAATGGAATGAGGAAACTTTTGTTGATTCTGATGGTACTGCCGTTCACTTTGAATGTTCGTACCGAAAATCCGCCCTCCATGCTGGAAAAAGCGGTTTCCAACATCAAACGATGGGAAGGCTGGCATCGGGGCAAGATGCCCTACATAGGTTACGGGCACCGCCTGCTCCCCCATGAGAAGCTGACCGAGAACCTGAGCGAGGCGCAGGCGGACTCACTTTTGAGACGCGACCTTGAACGGTGCCTGAACGTATTCCGTAAATATGGAAAAGACTCGCTTCTTTTAAGTCTGTTAGGTTTTAATGTGGGCTGTTACCGTCTGATCGGAAACGGGAAGATACCCAAAAGCAGACTGATTCAAAAACTGGAAAGTGGCGATCGGGATATTTACAGGGAATATATATCGTTCCGCTGTTATCAGGGGAAAGTCATTCCAAGCATAGAGAGGAGAAGAAAAGAGGAGTTTGAACTGTTCTATATACCTTAGATTGAAATTATGCAAAGCCGTGAACGGATGCTGGCCATCGTCGTTCACGGCTTTAGTCTTAGCCACTCTTAATTTACCTTTACCCGGTTCATCAATTGCCCCGATATTTCGTGCAGCTCTCGGCAACGTTCCGGCTGCTGTTCCCTTGCAAAGGCGGTGATTCCCTGTGTCAGTTTCCAAAGCGTGGCTCCGCCTGTCACTCCGTCGTCAGGATTGTTGTTCATCAGCAGTTTTTCCACCTCGCGTCCTTCGTTTTTCAACAAGGCTCCTTTCTGCACCAGATTCTTCAGTTCCTTGTCGAAATCCACGTCAATTTCCGATGCGCCTTGAATTTCGATGGCCTTCTGCATGATGGTATCTTTGCTGTACAGTCCTTTGGTCAGGTCGGAAACTGCCGATACGGTGGTCTGCGTGTCCAGTTCGTAGGTCTTTTGGGAGAGGGACAGGAGTCCGGCAGTCTGCCTCCAAGGTGCACCTGCCGCATGACGGACTCCCGGACCATCCCGTTCAGGCATGCCCCGTTGAGCAGGAACGACCGCATATCGACCGAGCCGTTGCCATAGTCGGATGTGGAGAAGCGTGCTCCTGCGAAGATGATGACCGTTCCGTTCTTACGGGTGGGTATCTCTATCGGAGTGGGCAGGATCGTCTCGCACCATACTTTCGTGTCGTTCATATAGGCGTCGGACACGACCGCTCCCTGTCCTCCCGCCTCACGGATGAAAGCGGTCAGGATGTCCACCGAGTTTAGCCGACGGTAGGAGTCCGACAATACGCCCCGGACTTCCATGCCTACCGCCCGTATCAGTACCCTTTGTGCGCTCGGTCCATCCCGAATGCTCGTTCAGGATGGTGGCGCACAACTGTTTCTGCCAAACATCCCCTGCGGAAAGCTCACGCAGGTATTTGGCGGGAATGCCCATCTTCTCCGAAATCTGACTGATGGCGTTGCCGTGCAGGTTGAAGTTCCCTTCGGGCATTGCCATCTGTACCCTTCCTTCCGCTTTGAAAGAGATAACGGGGTGTTCCTTACTGCGCTGGCTCACTCCGATGGGGGCGATGAAATCCTGCGCGATCCGTCCCTCACTGAGCAGACGGTTGATGGTGTCCATGACATCCCTCTGCCGGCCTTCTATCATTCGCCGTACCTTGTTGATGACTACCTGGTTGAGTCCCTGCTGTTTCTGTACCGGTGCAGTGGCCGACATGACTGTTGCTTCCATATATTCTGTTTTTAATGTTGATAAGTCTGTTTCCTGATTCTCCATCCGTTCCAATAACGGATACCTTTGATTCTTTCCGTATATACCCTGATTTTTGTCATGCTTGTATTCTGTAAAATCACAATTTGCTCTCATGGCCTGTCTTGCTTGTTTTAGTAAATTCAGATTTGTACTCTTCTGACAAACGGATATAATCCTTTTCACTATATCCGGTCAGTCCGAACAGTTCATAATATCCGGGGAAAGGTTTTCTTTCCGTTTCCGGTATATGCGTACTGGTTTCCTTATGGCAGCAGATGATGTGCCGGACAAACCGGTAGCACTTGCAAAGATCAGCCAGGATGGTGTACTCGTTGTCCGTATGAGGTTCATAATATCCGCAGGAGAGATTGACGCAGGATACTTCCAGCCCGTTCCTTTTCAATGCCGCCACATCCGTAGCCAGTCCCTGTGCAGGCTTGTAACCGTACTTCCGGGGATCTATCGCTGAAATGAACTCATTGGAGCAGAGTCTCATTCCGTTGATTCGTGTTATCATGTCCCCGTTCCCTTTCCGGTCGCACTGGATGACGAAACGGCAGTCGGAAAAGAAAGTCATATCGGCATGACTGCTACCTATGCATCCCACCTCCTCCTGTACAAAGAAGGCGCACTTCACCGCTTTGAAATCCTCCAGACACTTCAGACAGATCCAGATGCCGTTCTTGTCATCCGCACCGATTCCTACCATCCTTTTGTGCCGGTGGTCATAACCGACAATCATCGAATCCGCTACAAGGTGGGCGGCATAGGTGCCGGTCTTGCGCCGATGTACTTCATCCATGTGTGCTACGACACAGGGGTAGCTTTTCCGGTTGCCTTTGACCGCGTAGATGTTTCCGCAGCGGTCTTTCCGGTAAGGAATCCCCATCCGCCTAAGTTCCCCGATGATGAACCCGGCCATCTTCCCCTCCCTGCCGGAGGGGGAAGAGATGTTATAAAGAGCCATTAATTTTTCCATGATACTGATTTTTTAGGAGTTGAACAACTTTTCGATTTGCAGGTACCGTCTGAACTCCGGTACGGGACGTCCCTTCTTGAAGAGGAAGGACGGATATTTCTTTCCCTTGTATTCCACCGACGTGCCTTTCAGTACTTTTCCGAATACGGTTGATATATAGAACATGTCCTGACAGTTTTTGCAGAATGCCGTATCCGCAAAGGAATGTATTTTACCGCATCTGGGGCATATGTATCTTATCCGTTGTGCGTACCCTTCCGTGTTCCGGCAATGAGCTATGCTCATATCATTCTCCGTATTCCGCAATTCCAGACTGTCATCGGTCAGATGGAGGCTGTAGAACGTGTCAAGGTAAGGTGCCCCTTTCTTGTGCCATCTGCAGGCGGGTACTTTCACCGTCAATGCGGCCTGGATATTATCTCCGGTTTTCCATTCCGGCTCCTTCATTGGATTCAGTACGATGAAATCCTTTGTATGTGCATAGTCATTGTATTTGCGTCGTAGCAGGATACCTGTCTTCTGCGCCTGCTTCCGTATCAGTTCGGCGACGAATGCGTGGGAGAAATAGATGCGGTCCAGCAGGGAAAGTGTGCCCTGGAAGCCGTCTGTCCGCTGCAAGGAGACATTCTCCCATACGATGGCCCGCCCGAGAATGTTGTTGCTGTCATCCCTTGCCACGAGAATTTTGGCACCTGCGAAATTGGCATAGAAGTCCGCCGCATTACGTGCCTTGTCCTCATACCTCATGCAGGAAACGTGCAGGGTGGATTCGCCACAGTCTGCAATGGGGCTGTAGTTGCTCTCCAGATAGGCTTCCATGAAATCGTTCATTCCTTCATGCAGCCTGACGGTGACCTTGCTGTCCAGTGAGATGGCGCTACAGAAATAGCTGATCTCACCGGGCAGGTACGGTCCCAGATTTTTGAACAGTTCGATAAACGTGGAGGGTTCCAGGTCCGTCCGGTTCTCCGGGAACCAGGGTGCCTGCGGGTTGTTCCGGTCCGGGAAACTGGGATGGGCCAGATCCTTGCTGCAGGCCGTGAACACGATCCGGATTTTCTTGAACGTGCCCGCTTCCGTCCGCTTGCGCTTGGTGGAGAAGCAGTTGTAGGTACCGCGTATGATCTCTTCCACCGGTACGTTCTTTTTACTTCCAAAAGGATGTCTTTGGCTATCACACTCCCGTTTTCCGCCGCATGCATCAGGCGGGATTTCAATTCATTGCTAACATTCAGTTTCATAATCATTCGGTTTATTGTTTATAAATTCTGCCATGTTTATATGGCAATTGTTTCTTGTCCGGCTGCATTTGGCGCAATTTCTCTTTCCGCTTTCTGAGCAGGTCAACGGACATGTTCCTGCTTGTCCGATATTCCTCCTCGCTCATCCGGCGAATGGAAGGAATGCCCGTCTGGGTCAGTGTATGGTTTACCATCCAGCCGTCCATGAAGTTTTCGGGGAAGAGGCTGTCATGGTGGATGACCTCACCTATACAGCCATGTACGAGCATGTTGCAAACGGTCATCAGGCAACAGGTACGGCTGACATCTTCCGCGACAAGATAATTACCCAGGTGGCGTACATGATATGCCAGCAGCAGCCTTCCGCTTCCGCATGTCGGGTCACAGATACGTTTTCCTGTCGCTGTCTCCCCGAATCGGTACATAAGACCATCAGGTCGCAGATATCCGGCGGGGTAAAGAACTGTCCGTTCACCTGCCGACCGATTTTGGAGGATATTGCCATGAAGAGGTCGCCGAACGCATCAAACCATCCGCCGGATTGCAATTCCCGCTGCATGAGCATCCATCCGGTAAGCATCTCCATAAAATGCCTGTTCTGCTGCCGTTTGTATTTCCAATCCATAAGGGGCGGTGCGCCGGGAGAGAACCCGTGAATGACATAACGCAGGAAATCGTTGAAAACGGATATCGGATCGTAGCCGTTCGAATAGGCGAAATCACAGATCGTTTTCTCAAGCGGACGTATCGCCTGCGGTGTGTTGTATGGTGCCATATTACTCTGATTTTTTATAGATTGTTACTATATGTCTTTTATGGTCAGTCTGTATCCTGACGGGAGAAATGCCAAGGAAAGAGAGATGGGTGTCCGCTTTCAGCATGTTCCATTCCCACGCGGGAAGTTCCTTCCATTTCATACGGTATGCCCAGAGTATGAACAGACCGGGACGGAATCCGTTGAAAAGTTCTCCGTGCAGAATCCCGACCAGCCGCTCCAGTTCTTCCCGCGAGTAAAGGGTGAATGCCTCATTCCGATAGACAAAGGCATCAGCCGGTTCAATATCCGGCTGACACTCGATGATGTATCTCGTCCATTCTTTTGTGGTGTACTTTCCGTACAGAGGATCGGGTTCCGTGTATTTCCAAGCCCTGACGAATGTGTGGAAGAGGACGGCACCGTTCCTGTGCCTTCCGGTATGCCCCCACATCCGGAACTGTTTGCCGCGTATGCCGTCGGGAAGCAGCAATTCCGGACCGGTTATAACCCAAGGGCCTCCTTCCGTATTGTAACCGGTACACTTTTCATTTTCATGGCAGAAAGGTGTATGTGGGAGAAGGCAAATATGGACTTCCCGGTCATCGCCCCTTTCAATGTGTGCCTGCGGATAATAGTCACCGCCACGGGTGATATAAGTGACGACATCTCCTGCGGTCGGAAAACAGACTCTTTCCCTGTCCTCCCGCATCCTTGAAATCAGCCGGTTCACCTTCTCCACATCACACTCCTTTATGGAGCAGGCACCCCCTTTATGCCTGTTGAGCCGGGTCAGACTTTCCAAATCATAAAAATTAGCGTACTTCATATTGAGATCGTTTTTGTTGGTACAATTTGACCTGGCGGGCAACCATGTCGCAGAACTTCTGTCCGTTCTCCTTCTTACTTCTGAAATAGGCAATCATGTCCCAGAGATTCTGCTTGAAGCAGCCGGTCCATTTTTCGTAACAGTGACTTCCATAGACCTTTCCGAACGTTTCCTCGAAAAGTGCAGGAGTCAGCCCTTCATCCCCGTGGTGGTTGTATTGCCACAGGGAGACAAGCAGCAGCCGGTTATAATCCAGTGTTTCCATATCTGTTCTTTTTTAAGTAAAACATCGGCCTACATGGGTAGGCATTTTTATTTCTTGATGTCTTTTCAGTCTGTTTTCCGGGGATTGTGGCAAGGCTTGGCGAAAGAAAATACCGCAGCGAAGCGAGGATGATTTTCTTTCAGCCAACCCAGCCCCTGAAAGGGGCCGCCTTGCACAATCAGCCCGGAAAACGGCTATCTTTACAGCAAGAAATGAAAAAGCAGACCTCGGATTCTCTGTCCTGAAGTCTGCTTTTCGTCCATTGTCGAGTCTCATGTTTTTCAGGTATGTATCTGCCATCCGTGGAACGGCTGCAATGTCACGGCAAACGACCTGTCAGGTATTCCGTGATAGAGCAGACCTCCTACGATACCTATTCTTCCATCAGCATAATGCTGGGTAAAGCCGAACGAGTATGGGGCATGGTCATAGTAGAGTGAAATCTCACTGGGATAGTCAGGATTCCCTTCCCAACTCTTCAACCGTTCCAAGCACTTTTGAAGTGAGGTGTCACCGATGGATTCGGCATAGCGCCTTACATTCTCGAAATGTTCTTCATTCAGGATTTTCATGATTCATTGTATTTTTATCTGTTAAACATGTCCGGCTCCGGGAGCCGGTATTTTTATTTCTTGCCTGCCTGACAGTCCCGTGGCCGTACCCGCAAGGTTTGGCGAAAGAAAATACCGCAGCCCTCAGGCGAGGATGATTTTCTTTCAGCCAACCCCGAAGGGGCCTGACCTTGTACGGGTACACAGGACGCGGGACTACCTTTGCAGGGTGGAAAATAAAATATACGGTTGTTTTTTGTTGTGGGATTTTGTGTGGATTCCTTAGATAATCTTCCTGATTTGTTCGCCATTGCCGGACAAATGCTGTATTTTTGTAATTTCTAATTTCAGGATTATGGAAAACTATCTAAAGAAAGCGGCGGATGCTTTCCTTGTGGAGCGTCCGTATGGTATGCGTGTGGATTACAGGAAGAAAGGGTTCGTGCTGTTTAACCGCAACCTGAACGTATTGGGCAATGTGGAGCATGCCCGTCTGGAAGAGCTGCCTCTGGAGCGGTTCAATGTGGAGGAAATTCCGTTGGAGGGTGAAATTGTGGAAGAACATGCAGGATTTACCGATGTATTCTTCTACACCGATTTGACCAACCCTTATGCCGGATATGTGCTGAACCTACAAAAGCTTAAAGCCTATAACCGGTTGATGTTTCCGCTGGCAATGGCGCTGAACCGTGAGTTGTGAGGTCGGAAGATGGTAGCGGTAACAGCCGCATGGAACAAGCCGTTACCGTCCCGGATTTTATTGTTTGCCCTCTTTTTCTGTTATGAACGCAAGATAGGCGGGCACGGCCTTATGGCATCCGGTAAAGTCCGGAGTCCGGCGGCCCTTGATTTTCCGGAAACTGATGGTTCCGTTCCTGTCAATGCCTCTTACATGCTTGTTGAATGTCCCTTTGGTTCTGATATGGATGTCAAAACCATCCCTTCCGGTGATTTCAAGGAACATTCCTCCCGTGATCCGTTCCCCGTCCAGGAATTTCTGTTTCTGTTCATCGAGCAGCAGCTGATGTTGCTCTTCCCGCGCTCTGCGCTCTTCCGCCTCTTTCTCTTCCCGCTCCCTGCGTTTCTGTTCCTGCTTCCTTTTGTATGCCTCACGGGCTTGCAGCAAGGGTGCGGTGTCGAGTCCGAGGGCATTGAACACACGGATGGAGATCAATCTGACGAAGGCTCCTCTTTCCGCGCCCTGAAGCGTATCTGCGATCCAGTTCCTGCAATAGGCGGCGGCTTCCTCCCTGCGGCCTTCTCCTTTGAGGAACCGGCGTGAATACTGCCCGCTGGAAAAATAAACGTTTTCAATCCGGCAGACCACATGGAAACAGTCCTCGTCCTCATTCCCATATTCGTTCTTTCTAGACAGGGAGAGATATACATTCTCGGCGTACGGCTCCAGTTCCATATAAGGAGCCACGACGGTATTCCCGTCAGACCTGTACTTGAATACTTTTGCTTTCATACTATCGTTCAGTTTGTCGGTTGTTGCATATTTCATCTATAATCTCTTTCCCGCTTCTTTCACCCTTCAGGAAGGCAAGGAAGCGCCTCAAAAAGAGCCGGGCACAGTCAGTTCCCAGCTGGGAGCTTTCACCGTCTTTGGTAGCGCATACCGCAAAACGCCCCAGTCCGAAACTGTCCTGTTGCGGTACGATGTGGTAAGACAAGTCCTCGCTTGCGTTGATGTGCAACCCACGACGGAAAACATAGAAAGTTTTCGGGATTCTTCTGTCGGTATCGATTTCCATACGCTTGTAACCGTGATGTTCCAATAACCGGACCAGTTCCCTGTTTGTCGGAATTGTATGTCCGATCCAGTCCGGCCAGCTTATATTTTCTATTGTATGTCCGTAATTGTCATATAATATGTCGAACTGTTCCTGGTATTCATCGTAAAATTCCCCGTTCCCGTTGCACATTTTCTCCAAAGCGATGCCGTTTTTACGGACAAGGGCAAGGTCGCTCAGTCCGCACGCGATTTCATTGAGCAGCGTGCGTTCCTCATCCCTGTCCTTTGCCGTTCCGTAAATTCTAAGCCGGGAATACCGGTGTAGCGCCGAACGGGACGGCATATCCAGTTTTTCCCATATCCCATCGTTTCCTATAGCCTGTCTGGTGTTTTCCGGAAGTCCGTACCACCACTTGTCCAAATTGTTTGTATCCATAATTTCTGAATCAGATTGTTTTCAAATTCTGTTTTGAGTACCATGCCTGATACGCGGCGGCATACTCCTGACGTTCCCGTTCCAGGGAATTTCTCATCTCAGGGGTGTATCCGAGCAGGCGGATGTATCCTCCGTTATAGCCGGTGAGTTCGCACCTTATTCCGGCTTCCTCCAGTTTGTCGATGCGTTTTTGGGCCATTTTTGCGCTTGAATATTCCTTCGGCCAAAAATAGACTTCGCCCCGTGAGCCGAAACAGTCTTCCCCCAGAATTATTTCCCCGGCATACTTCCGGCTTTCGATGAAGCCGAAACGCGCTTTTGCCCAATGCCCGGCGCATTGCCTTGTGTGCCGGACCTTCCGGATGCTTGAATACCTCCGGCTTGTCTTTGCTGCCGAGTTTGGGCGGTTCCACCTTGTACGGCTGTTTGTAACTTCCGATTCCGAGCGTCAGGTAAAAGTTGGTGTGAAAATAGTCCGTCATGGGGTCGCTGTCATCGAAATTGTACGACATGATGAAATCGCAGATATTCACCATTACATCCTTTGCCCTGTCCGTCAAGGATTTGTCTGAATGGATATGATGGTGGTTGACATCGCCTTGAACTTTTCCGGACTCTTTGATGAACGCCTCGAAATCCGCTTTCATCAACCGGATATGGATGGAGTGGCAATTCTCCCGTCTGACAGAGAACTTGTATCCCGGATAGGTCTCCTTGAGCCATGCCCGTATCAGTTCCACGATTTCCGGTGCGTGCTGCCCCTTGTAATTGCGGCCTTTCCAGCGGTATTCGTTATACACATACTTGGTGTATTCCTTTGCCGTGGCTCCCGGATAGTCATATTCATATCCGGTTGAGGTCGAGGGAATATCCGGTTTTTCTTTCCAAGCCTCAAAAAGCCTTCCAAACTCGGTGTTCACCTGTTGCATGATTGCGGTGTCACCACCCTTGTCCGGGTGGTGCTCCAATGCCAGCCGGCGGTATTCTTTCTTCAAGTCCGCCAGAGAGTGTATGTTCTGAAAATAAGTCATAGCCATAAGTTTTTTATGCCCCTGCGAGGCGGTTGATAAAATATTCCCGGTAGTCAAGGTCAAGACCGAGGTTGAGACAGGCCGTTTCCATGTCATCTTCTCTCAGGTCGTCCGCCTCCTGCAATTCGCGCAGGTACCGGATTTCGGAGTCCAGGTATTCCTGTGCTTCCGTTTGACCGCAACCGCATGAGTTGCAGATCAGACTGATAATGTTTCCCTGCATGCTGTTTGATTTTTTATGTTTCTGTTCCTGTTTCTGAGGCCTCGTCCGTCGTATATCGAGACGGCCCGTTCCACCAAAAGCCTGCGGTTGTCTTCCGAAAGTTCCAGATAGAACCGTTCCGCCGCGCCGAATGTGCCCTTGTCTGTCGCCACGCACCATTTTTCCCAGAAATGCGGGTACATGCCGCCATACACGGTTTTGCATTCCTCCTCGCTCCAGGCGTTCCACATGTAGTAGAAGAAACTGGAGACGGTATTTTCCGCTTGATATTTCATGGTTCTTCTATTTGTGATTCTACATTGTTTGTTTCTCTCAGTTGATGCCACACAGCCTCATACATCTCATAAAGCCAGTCTATGTTCTTCGCGCCGAGTTCAAACGGGCTGTGACACTGCACCTCGTCACCGCTTTCTTTCTCTTCGGCAAGGACGGTCAGGCTGTCCGCCGTTACCCGGAGTCCTGTCACCCTGCATTCATATGGTTCTCCGTTCTTGCCAAACCATATCACCCAGACCGGATCATAATCCTCTTCCGGAAGACGAATTTCTTTCACGCAGTGAGCATGGAGCAACTGCCGTATCGCGTCGATGATGTCCCCCCGCAGTTCCTTGATCCTGCCGCTGAAATCAACGGCTTCTGACGGTAAACTTCCTTTTCCGCCTCTTTCCTGCAAGGAGAGAATCCGCGTGTCGGGATGGATACAGAAATCCCAGTCCAACACTTCATCGTCATCGCGTGTCGTGTGGATATCGCCGCCCAAAACAAGACCGCAATCGTCATTTACCATTCTTTTTGCTTCATCGCGGTCTTCTGCCGCTACCGTGTAAGTGCCCTCGAAGGAATACCTTACTCTTATGTCATATCTTTTCATGATTCTTTCCATTTGATTGTTGATACCAGATTCATTGCCCGGAAGGATTACCGGATATTCAATATTGCGCTAAAGGCATGTGGGTCAAGCCTGTAAAACGTCGGAAGGTTAAGTGTGACCATCGGGTAGCTTACCCAGCCGCTCTGACGTCTATAACCTGTATCCTCAGCCAATTTGTTGGACAGAAGGAACTCCATGGCATCAGGATTGTTGTTGATGTCCACGAATGCCCTGTCAGGCAGTGAGAATGCCGCCTTATCTTCTAAGTTGACCGTCAGGACCGTGTATATCTCATGGGTCACGGGATCTTTCAGAGACAATGCCGGCCAGCCGTTATGGTACATTTCAATCACGATTGAGAGACGGCTTTCCTGATACAGGAAAGTCTCTTCCATGGACGGATGGTCGCATTTGACAATTTCAAAATCATCCTCCCCTTTGGTAAATGTCACCATCGGATAGGATACATCGACAAAATATTCCTCTTCCCGGTAACAGAGATGTTCTTTTCCCTCTGAACGGATTATAGCCAATCGGGTGTTCATATTCGTAACTGGTTTTAAAATTATTGACTTGCAAGTTAATTGGCCGGCATTCACCTGCCTGTTTCTTTAAACGTGTGATTGTCACCGCCTGCGGACATTTGGGAGAGTTGCTGTTTCACCGCCTTGATTTTCCCAATCAGTTCGTCCTCCCTTCGGAATGAGGGGTACATTTGGTACGCCTCATCCCGGCTCCCCAGGGGATGCCGCCGCATACTTTTCTCAGGCGTGCCTTTTTTCGCTTTCCAGGGCCGACTCCAGACGGGCCAGCCTGCGTCGCAACGATTCTTCGGTCACAGTTCTCATGATTTCATTGTTTTTTTAGTATGGTGACGGGTCGGAAAGACAGTCACCATACCGTCGTTATGTGTCACGTTATATTTTAGCTTTTTCCCTTTTGATGCCTCTCAGGACGTACAACAGGTGCAGGAACAGCTCCCTGTCGTAAATCCGGAAGAAGAACGGCTCGCCTGTTTCCCTGACCGTTCCGGTAAAGACACGGACTCCCGGTTCACGGGATATTGGAGGAAGTTGCCGTTTGCCAGCAGGGTGTGCTTTTTCTTCATCACTTCGCCTAGGAACTTGTCCATATCATCGTTTCCCTCATAGCCGGAGAAGTAGAGGAAATGATGACGGCGCAGGCTTCGCAGGATTTTGGCGGTTTCCAGCCTTACATCCCTGCCTGACGATTCGTCCGTTCCTCTCATCAGGTTGCAGATGAACTTCTTCTCGCCATTTATGTCAAGAAACAGATAAGGAACTATAATTATAGAGGCATGCCGTGCGTGGTCAGAGATGACTATCGGCTTTTCTTTCAGGATGTCTCCTTTGAAGGTAATGTTCCGGTAATGGTTGTCCATCTGCCGTTCCAGTTCCTTTCTTGGCGTGGTAACGGAGCGGAGTCCCGTGAAGTAGCGTCCGCCCGCCCGGAAGCAGAACCGGTAGATGTCCGCATGATAAGGCTCTCCCAGGAAAAAGAAATTCCGGGTATGGCGGATGGGGGCAAGACATCCATGTAGTCGAAATATCTTTCTTCCGTAATCTCACTGAACGGGGCGCAGAGGGATTGCAGGTGGATGCGTATCATCTTGCGGACGGTATTTCCGGACACGGCTGTGAGGTACGGGTTCTTTTCCCTGTCCCTCAGTTCCTCCAGTGTCTCATGATGGTAGTCGCCGTGTATTCCGTCAGACATGGTGGTCACGCAGCTGCCGTCAAAACTGCGTGAATCGACTACGAATTTCAGTTTGTCGTTGTTCATGGTTCAGATGTTTTGAAGGTTCAACACTCTTTTGGCGGCACTGAGGGCATTGGAGGTGAGCTGCCGTTGCCATGCCTTGTTTCTGGGTGACCAGCGGAATCCGGAGGATTTCAGTTCCTTGCGTCTGTTGTCTTCGGGAATCCTGTCAAACAGGATCTGAAGGCGGTCTTCCCCATAGTTCCATACAAGTGTCCCGCCCTCGAACGGCACTTCCTTGTTTTCCCGGCTTTGCACCGCTTTCAGCCTTTCGCGCATCCGTTCCGCAAGTTCCGGCAATTGGAAGAATTTGTTTCTCGGGGTGATGACGGGTTTCCTTACCCTTACGTTATATTCGGAAATGAAGTCCACGGCCCTGCGGACGATTTCCACTTCCCCGTGATTGGCGAAGGTGGATACCTTGTTCAGGATGCTGCTGACGAACAGGGCACGGCTATAACCCCGGCATTGTCCGGTATCAATCCCGTGGATGGTGTCGGCGCTGCTCCTGATGTCGCGTTTGAGCGTCTGCCATGCCTTTTCCAGTTTTTCTTCCTCCGGTCGTGCGGCTTCCTTTTTCCGTCTGACGGCTTCAAGAACCTTTTGCCGCCAATTGCGGAACTCCTCGTAGCGGTTCCGGTAGCTTCTGTTCGTATTCTCCTGCCTGTGGTAATCGAATCCGCCCCGTCCCGTCACCATCGTGTTGGCGCAGCGTGAGAGGGCCGAGAGCTGGGCGGACAGCTTTTGCCGGTAGGCGGCGATGTATGTATCCCGCTCCTCTTCCTGCATGAGTTGCAGGTCGTTGTGCAGCTCCTCCCCGTAAATCATGATGTCCGTCTCGCCACGAATCTCCGGGTCGAAGGAACTCCATGCGTATGCGTCGCAAGCCTGTTTCCACATATCCTCCAGATAGCCCGGATGTTTGAACGCTACGGCTTCCCAGTCTTTGAAGTCCCTGGAATGCAATTCATTGCGATCTTCCGGATTTCCGTACAGGTGTACGTAGTTGCCCGTTCCATGATGCTCCTTTCTGAAATGGAACGGTACGGGAGGATGGTCCGTACCCTTTTCCCGGATCATCGTGACCCGGTGTGCATTCTCTGCGGTAAGGCCCGTTACTTGTTCTTCCCGGACCTTTGCTGTTGTTGTTTCAGTCATAACCGTTGCCATTCATAAATTATTTCTACCAGTTCTTCGTCCGCCAGTTTTTGGATTTCCTCGTCCGAGCAATAGCAGGCGATTTCCTCGTTCAGCTTGAAAGCTGCCGGGTCAAGGCTTCCGATGCCGTCCAGCAGTTCCGGCACCAGGCTGTCTGCGACAACCGTATAGCTTCCGTCCCTGCCTTGCACCTCCCGTGCGGGATAGCTCCTTTCCCGATAAACCAACATTCTCATTTTCGGATTGGCACCCTGCTGTCCTTTGTGGACTTTGCTTGTCGTCTCTCTGTTCATACCTTCATTTTTTTTAGTTTGTTTGACATGATCGGCTCCGTGGAGCCGGTTTTTCGGTTTCTTACTTGCCGGACTGTCCTTTGCCGGGTTGATTGCGCAAGGCTTGGCAAAAGAAAATACCGCAGCGAAGCGAGGATGATTTTCTTTTAGCCAACCAGCCCCTGAAAGGGGCCGCCTTGCGCAATCCCCGGCAAAGGGCTATATTTGCAGGTAAGAAATTGAAAGAATGGCTGGGATTTTCAATTTGTCGGATACAACGTGTAATAAGTGTAATGAGCAAATTTAAAAGCATACAACGAAGGTTTTTCAAATATTTTCCAAACTATCGGATATCAATATCATATCATAAAACAAGCGAAGGCGTGGCATTCCGGAATAAATACATATCTTCGCGTCAAAGGTGATTGATTGAAATGAATACATTCTCTGCTTTTGATACGGGTGTCATGGTAGCTTTTTTGCTGGGTATTGAGTTTCTTAGGAGTGATATCCAAACAATTCTCTATTGTAAAAGAAACGATCCCGGGATTTTTAAGAGCTGCCTGTATACATTGTTTATATTGTTGGCAAGTCTTTATTCCATTGTGGCCGGAGCCATGCTTAACCCCGAGCCCGTACCCGTTTATGAATTGATACCCGGTTTTCAAATAGGAGTTTATGGTTCTTGCTTTTTGTTTATATTTCTTGTTATCGCCGGTCTTTACCGTAAAATATTACCTCTCGTCCTTTTGGGGTACGCTATGGTATATGTAATCGGTGTACTGATACCGTTACTTGGATATGTAGTGTCCATGATGAATTATTTCGCCAGTACAGGATGATTATGAAGACCAAAGATGTTTTCCAGAGAAAATGGATAACAGACAGTATAACAAAAAAGAAGGTATCCTTTTCAGATACCTTCAATGACGGGCCGGTTGCATATTTACCATTCCAGACGTTCCTTCACATTGTTCATCGCCTCTTTCAGGCTGCTGTTCATGACCCGCGCATAATGCTGCGTCATGCGTGTGGAGGCATGTCCGAGCATGACGGACACGTCCTGCAAGGGTACATTGTTGGCGAGCGTGACGGTCGTCCCGAAAGTGTGCCTGGCAACGTGCGTGGTCAGATTTTTCTTTATGCCGCAGAAATCGGCGATTTCCTTGAGGTAGCTGTTCATTTTCTGGTTGCACATGACAGGCAGGCAGCATCCTTTCTTTACGCAGACCGGATGTTCCCTGTATTTCTCCAATATGGCCAGTGGAACGGGCAGCAGCGGGATGTTGCTGATGGAAGACGCTTTTCTGCGGTGTTCCAACTTGACCCTTCCTTCCTTATCCACCAGTCCCCGAGATTGTCCTGTACCAGGTTTTTCACCACTCAGAGTGGCGACATCGGAGAACGCCAGACCGGTGAAACACGCGAAGACAAATATGTCCCTGACCAGCTCGAGCCGTGGGATGGTGAATTTCTTTTTCATTACGGTCTGCAACTCGTCGTAGGTCAGGAATACCGGATCGGTCTCGTCCTGTTCCATCTTGTAACCGTAAAAGGGATTCTTGCGCATCCATTCCTTTGCCAATGCCATGTTGGTGAATTTCTTGAAACATTTCATGTAGCGGACTATCGTGTTACGGCACAGTCCCCCCTCCGTTTTCAGGTAAATGTCAAACGCACGGATGAACTCCGGTGTCAGCTCATGGAAGGTGATATCCTCCTTGCCGTAATAAGAGGGGATAAGCCGCTGCAATTTCTTCACCACGTTCTTGTACCGGTTGATCGTGACGGGAGAGTAGTCTATGCCTGCCAGTGTTTCCATTTCCTTGATGCCATCCTGCATGGTACCAAGCAATGTACGCATTCCGGTGTCTTTCCCGAAAACACGTTTCAGGATCAGTTTCGGGGTAATCAGGGCCTGTTCCAATACCAGTTCCTTGTGTTTCTCGAGGGCACGTGCGTGTAACTCCGCAATATAGGTATTCAATGCGATGGATGCCCTGTCCCTGCCCTTGCTGCATCCTTTGGCCGCATTCCATAAGTTCAGAGGCACGCTTCTTTGGATACGGGCATCGTCGTAGCTCCCGTTGATGGTTATCCGCATCAGTACGGGGGCCTCGCCGTTTTTCAACAATTTCGTTTTGAGCACGAAAAAAAGAATGTTCATTGTTCCTTGTTTCATCACTTTTGTTTTTTTAGAGGTGTTACATCCAATTGTTTCGTCAAAACCGGATGGCATGAGGACGTGAAACGAAATGTTAAATTCGGTGGCTTTTTTGAGGGACTTGTGGAATAGCCATAAAAATCCCATTTTTATCAGGTTCGAATTGCCTTTTGTATCCCGGGTTCGATTCCTTTTTTTATCCCGATGGGAAATACCGAAATTTTTAATTTATTTCACACTTTCAACTCCATCCGGTCATGTGTGCAAAATTACTTTTTCACACCGGAGATTAAAATTGTCAAATAGTTGAAAAACAATGAAGTATGATACATATTTATGGCTTTTTCAAAAGCCTTAAAAAAAGCCACTGAATTGGCGAAATCCAACTTCACAAATATGTAATGGAATGCGTAGCGAGGGTAAAAAAAGAACCCTTGAACTATCTCTAATTCAAGGGTTTTCTAAAATTGAAAAGCTTTTTGGTGGTGCCACCAGGAATCGAACCGGGGACACAAGGATTTTCAGTCCTTTGCTCTACCAACTGAGCTATGGCACCATCATGTCGTTTTGTATATCGTTGTTTCGATTACGGGTGCAAAGATACGGACTTTTTTGATATATGCAATAGGTGGCGGTGGATTTTTTGAAAATATTTGAGGGTAGAGGTGGAATTAGCTGCTATAAGCAGGGTAAATAGGGGGAGCGTGTAGATAAATATGGATTTTTACTTATTTTTGGAAGCGGGTAGAGAATGATTAATAAGCTATAGATATGAAGAAAGTAATTTGGAGTATTGTTTTAAGTTGGGTATGTTTGGCATTTGCTGCTGGGATAGGAACTCGTGATGCGGTGTCTGCCTGTGATGGGAAAGTGTATAAAAAAGGGGATAAGATTATGTTTGGTGTCCCTAAGGTTTCCGGATATTTGTTTGTTAGGACGTTAACAAAGGATGGGAAGATATCTACGATGCCAAAAGAGAATCTAGCTAGTCAAGAGGCGGTTCGTTGATATTCCGGATTACGATAAGAAACTCTTTGAGAGTATGGGCGTTTATTCTGAGGTAGAAACGCATCCTCTTGTCGTGGTAGAGCTGGATGGACGGCGTCTTTGTATAAATATTAATGATGCGCTTAGTCAAGGGAATATTGTTTCGGAATATTTTAAAAGCGAAGTTGAGGGTGTGGTCGATTTAACGTCCGATCTCTTATTTGTTTATGCGCTTAAATTAAATAATGTGGCTGTTGATGACGATGTGATAGTAAGGTATATGGCTCATTGTGACAAGAATCTGGTAGAGAAAAATCAAGCGGATCCATTTACTATGGCGGATCTTAAGAAAGAATATGCCGCTAAATTGGAAAAGGCGTTAGGGGACGTTGATTTTAGTAAGGTGTTTCGTATTGAGAGTCAGTCGGAGATGTTACAATATGATATGGATAAGCAGATCTTTCCATTAAAAGGGTTGTGGTGCCCACAAATTAAGACAGACCAGCCGGATGCGTTGGCTAAGATTGGCTTTTGTAAATGGGATGATTGTGTCTTTCGATTTGTGAATATACCAGAGTTCATGAATGTCTCTTGTGAGACGGCTCGTGCGAAAGGGTTTTATGATATGAGGAAAGTCGGAAAAGTGCCTACCTATAATAAGCCGCTGGCTACCTCTTATACTTATATCCGTTTCTTGGATAAGAAGGTACAGCTTCCCGAGAAAAAGAATAAGGTCTATCATAACGGTGATATAAAGAGTATGTCTTTGGCTGATTTGTATGGGAAAATGGCTATAGAGGCTCAAATTATAAAGATGGATGTTTATCACTTACCTTTCTTGAAGATAAGTGATTTTGAACTCTTCTATAATTATTTAGGATCCATTGAAATGAAATAATAGGAAAACGGTCCGTCCCCAATAAAAATGAGACGGACCGCTTTGCATTCGTGAATTCAGAGCGGATATTTCTTTTTAGTTTAGTGAGTTCCAACCTTGCGCCTTAAGCTCGACTTCACCTCCGTCACGACCGACAAGATAATTGCCTAACTCTGGCTTTGTTATATGACCGATCACCTTAATACCTTTCATTTCCGACACCTTATCATGATCTGCTAAAGGAACAGTGAATAAGAGTTCATAATCCTCACCTCCATTCAATGCCGCAGTTATCAGATTCATGTTAAACTGCTCTGCCATGGCTGCGGTTTGGTAATCGATAGGAATACGATCTTCGTAAACTCGGCAGCCTACATTACTTTCTTTAGATATATGAAGCAACTCCGAAGAGAGGCCGTCGGAGATATCCATCATGGAGGTCGGAACGATTCCAGCTTGATCAAGAACTTCGACAATGTCTTTGCGGGCTTCCGGTTTTAATTGGCGTTCCAACAAATATTCTTTACCAGAGAAATCGGGCGTGAAATCTTTCTCCCCATTAAATATGCTTTTCTCCCGTTCCAGTAATTGGAGACCCATGTAGGCGGCCCCTAAATCGCCGGACACGCAAATAAGATCGGTCTCCTTGGCTCCGTTTCGATAGACAACTTTGCCTTTTTCTCCCTCGCCTAGGCAAGTGATGCTGATCGCTAACCCTGTGCGTGAGGCGGAAGTGTCGCCACCAACGAGATCTACATCGTAGATATCACAAGCGAGTTTAATGCCCTCGTAGAATTCTTCGAGATCTTCTACACAGAAACGTTTGGAAATACCCAATGATACCGTAATCTGTTTCGGGCGGCCGTTCATGGCGTAAATATCTGAGAAGTTTACGACTGCGGATTTATAGCCGAGATGTTTCAACGGCACATACATCAAATCGAAATGAATACCTTCCAGCAAAAGGTCTGTCGTAACCAATACTTGCTTGTCTGTGTAATCCAGTACGGCTGCGTCGTCACCAACACCTTTCAACGTACTCGGATTTTTAAGTTCTATTTTATCGGTGAGATGGCGGATTAACCCGAACTCTCCCAAAGTCGATATTTCTGTTCTATTGCTCATAAGATTGTTAACGTAATATAGGATGATTCTTTATTCTTGTATCAATATGTTTAACTATTAATTCTTGAAATTGTTTTTCCCGATCCATACAGAAACCCACCGTAATAGGCAAACAATATAAATGCGAAAACCATTCCATGGGAAGCGAAGGAAGGTCACGGAGTCGGGCGGCATCTCTCTCCGTGATGATTATCAATTTACTTGTAGAAGTCAACCGCTTGAAGGCCGTTTGTATTTTCTGGATGTCATGCCGATCGAAGGCGTGATGATCCGGAAAGACCAAAGAGGTGACATGCTCCGTATATTTATGGATCTCTTTTTCGAGAGGTGCCGGGGATGCGATACCGGATACCAATAAAACCTCTGTAGTAGAGGCCAGCCCTTTTAATGTGCGTCTGGGGGCTTTACCGGAAAAGACGGGTTCCAGCTCCCCGTAAAGAATACGGCTGAAATAGAGCTCTTGATAAGCTGAGAGATGTATATCCTCCTCTATGATCCGGAAGTCTATAGGTTGTATACATGACTCACATTTCGTGACAATGATCACGTCCGCACGTCGAGCGCCATCCACAGGTTCCCTTAAACGGCCTGCGGGCAAGAGCTTATCTTGCGTATAAAGACGGTGGCAATCGGTTAAAAGGATGTTCAGCGTGGGGGCGACGTATCGATGTTGAAAGGCATCGTCCAGCACGATCACTTCCGGGCGCTTATTCTCTGGCAGAGCCAATAGATTGCGGATACCCCTGCGGCGATCAGCGTCTACGGCAACGAGAATATCCGGAAACTTACGTTTCATTTGGTACGGCTCGTCACCGATATCCTTGCTGGTACTTCGCTGATCGGCCAGCAAGAAACCGGAGGTTTTCCGTTTATAGCCACGGCTGAGTACAGCTACCCGGTATCGGTCTTTTATCAAACGGATGATGTATTCCGTATGAGGGGTTTTTCCGGTCCCCCCGACAGTCAGGTTCCCCACGCAAATAATAGGCAGATCATACCGCTCTGTCCGAAGGATTTTCCAGTCGAACAGCTGATTCCTGAATCTCACCCCGATTCCATAAAGGAAAGAGAATGGAGTGAGGAGTTTATTGAACTTAATCGTATGATCTGTCAGCATGGTCCAGTTATTATAACGGTTTCATATCGTAAGGCATACGAGCTTGGATTCCGCAATTCGTCTTGATATTATTCAACGTCTTGAAGTACTCGAACTCATTACCCAATACATTTTTGACGATAGAGAGTTTCACCTCTCCGAGCTGGCTTTCCAAGAACTCGTCCAAGAAATTCTTGGAACCGCTGACGGTAGTTACGCTATACTGATCCAGATCAGCCAACCCCGCCGCTGTGCTTATAGCTAATTCAATACCGCCCAGCTCATCGACCAAACCTCTTTCTTTCGCTTGCTCACCCGTCCAGACCCGTCCTTGTCCGATAGCGTTGACCGCTTCGGTAGTCATACCTCTACCTTCGGCGCAACGGGAAAGGAACGTTTGGTAGCCTCTTTCCACGTATCCTTGTATCAGTGCTTTCTCACTCTCGGTCATGGGACGGGAGAGGTCTCCTAAGTCCGAGAATGTGTTTGTCTTTACGATGTCCGTGGTCAACGCTAGTTTCCCGAATAATCCGGAGGCGTTCGGGAACATGCCGAAGATACCGATGGAGCCGGTCAACGTATTTGGCTCGGCGATGATCTTATTGGCGGCGCATGAGATATAGTAACCTCCCGAGGCGGCTACGTTGCCCATGGAAACGACCACAGGTTTCACCTTTTTCAACTCGACGACCTGACGCCATATTTGTTCGGATATATAAGCGCTACCTCCCGGAGAATTCACACGGAATACCACGGCTTTCACGTCGTCATTGTTTTTTAGCTTGATAAGTTCATCGGCCATTTTCTCCGTGATGCTTTGCTCGATATCGTATAGGCTACCGGGTGTTTGCGCCTTAATCTCGCCTTCGGCGTAAAGTACGGCTATCTCCGGAGCGTTTTTGGTGGATGAGGCCTTGAGGGTTTTCATTTGAGCTAAGTTGGCCGATCTCAGTTTCTCTCCATTTTGTCCGGCTAGCTCTTTGACGTATGCTTCTACCTCCGGCTTATACTTCAATTCGTCTATAAAGCCACATTCTACCGTTTTCACAGGGTCCGCGAAGAAAAGCCCCTCATTGGCGTAATGGTTGATATCGTTCACGCTGATGCCGCGTGATTCGGCGATGCCTTCGGTTATATTATCCCAGATGGTGGAGATATACGATTGGATTTGCTCCCGGTTCGCCTCGCTCAGCTTATCCAGCATAAAGGGCTCCACGGCACCTTTGTAGGTACCTACCTTAAAAAATCTGCATCTCGATACCTACCTTATCCATCAGTCCTTTGTAGAATAGGGTTTGCGAGGCGAGTCCCGTCAATTCAAGGATGCCTTGCGGATTCAAGAATACCTTATCGGCTACGGAACAAAGGAAGTAATTCCCTTGCGTGAAATTATCGGCGTAAGCTACCACGAACTTGCCGCTTTCCTTGAAGTCTATCAGCGATCGGCGGATTGCCTCCAAGCTGGCGCTACCCGAGGAGAGAAGCCCCGATTCGATATAAATCCCCGCGATCTTGTCATTCTGTTTCGCTATCCGGATCGTCTCGAGCAGGTCCTTCAGTGACAGCATGTTTTCCTTGTCGCCCATCAAGGCGGAGAATGGATTCTCCGTCGGGTTATCCGCTAGCGTCCCGTCTAGCTTGATCTTGAATACCGTATTGCTTTTGGGGGTGTAATCAGGTGTGCTACCTACGGTGGCGATATATCCTATAGTCATGGATATCAAGACCGTTATGATTATTCCCATTGCCAACATAACGCCTAGCGTTGAGGCAAACATCATTTTAAAGAATTGTTTCATATCTATTGAAAACTAATTAGATGACAAATGTACGAAAATTTCCTCTACGTCCCGGTCGCTGAGGCATACTTGTTGGTAAACATCTCGCAGAAGCTCCGGGTTGATCTTTTTGAAATCTTTTTCTAAAGGGGTGATGAAAAGACCTCCGATATCGGCAGTTCCCGGGCTGGACAGGAGATGGTCGTTCCCCTCAGCCTCGTATTGCCATGGGCGGTGGCGTTTACGAGGGATTACCGTGATTACCCAATTATTATCGTAATAGGAGCCGAAGATATTCATCATCGGCTCGGGCTCATCGGGAAGTATCGGCAAAGCGGCGTAGATCTTTTTGAAGAGCCGGGTGGCGGCTTCTTCGGTGGCGGCTTGGATGACGAGGCCGGGGCGGAGGTTGCCGGTGAGTGGGTATATACGGTTGTCGTATACACTCGCATACGATTGTCGTATAAATTGGGTTACCTCTTCATCCAGCGGCATGATGCCTCGTGTCACCGCTTGGAAGTGGGCATGATCCGGTGCCGAGGCTCCGCTACGGGGTCCATTGTAGAAGACGGTGAAGGGAGCGAGTCTCCTTGTCAGTTCCAAGAAGTCATTCCATTGCGGCAATATCAGTTGCGGAGTATGTTTCCGGGTAGGGATCGTGAAATGCAGGGGAAGATCGGGTAGGGGTTGCACAATACCAGATGGCGAAAGCCGAAAGGCAGTCGCTCCTGTTCCACCGGCAGGTTCTCGGGACATAGGAAGCATTTGCGTTCTTTTAGGGATCGGGCATCTACCTTGGCCCCGGTGGAAACAATACGGGCGGGATTGAATTGCGCACGTATCGAGAACCCTCCCATATCGAAGGATTTTACTTGCACGGCCTCCAGCGCCTTATAGTTCTTCTCGGCCAATGGCCATGTCACGCGTTGCTTGGACAGTAATTCGGTCGCTTGCGATGAGCTGACCCAGTTGTTTGGTTTCATTGTCTTTCCATGTTTAAGCGGGCCTCGAGTTCCCAAGTCCTGATTTTATCCTTATATATATTATGGTTGTTCATTTTCACGACATCCAATGAGGCGTCGGAGTTATCTTCCCAACGGCGGCAAAGGTACAGCACGTCGTAGATCCGCCCGATCGGGTACTCGCGGCTGATACGTAGGCCGAGGGCGTAATCTTCTCCGTAACTGGTGTTCGGGAGGTTTAGTTTCCGTAGCAAGGGTGTATAAAAGGCTCGGGGCGCTCCAAGCCCGTTGATGCGGAGGGCGTTATTGCGGCCGTTCTCGGGAGTCCATTCTTTATGGTCGATAATTCCGGGCGGGATGGTTCGCATATCGAAATCGGTCATTCGGTAGGTTCCGACCACCATGGCGCATCGCTGCTCGTAGAAGGCTTCCACGATCTTACGCAGGGTATGCTCGTCACTGTATACATCATCACTATCCAATTGGATGGCGAACTTGCCGCAAGCCGAATGGTGTATTCCTATATTCCAGCAACCCCCGATGCCGAGGTCGTCACGCTCCGGCTGGATATGGATAATACGAAGGTCCGTGGCGGCGATCGCTTGATTCGCTCGGAGGCGCCATCCGTGGAATGATTATCGATAATGATTAGGTTGAAAGGGAAGGACGCCTCTTGTCGCAGTACGGAACGGATAGCGTCCTCGATCGTCCGTACACGGTTACGTACAGGGATAATAACGGAGGCTTCCGTTTGAAATGTCTGCTCGTCAAAACGGACTGGCTTGAAATGAGGGGGCAAGTAGCCGCCTATCATCTTTAAATGATCTGTACAGGCGGCTTCCATCTCGATCTGTACGGAGCGGTTCTTGGGATCTACATAGTCGAACATCTTCTCTCCGGATTTCCGTAAATCATTCTCTACTTCTGTATATAGATATTCGTTGATATGCGTCAGCGGAGCGTTTTGGGAGACTTTCAGGCGCAAGTCGTAGAGTCCGGCGAATGTATATTCCGTATCCATGGAGGCTATGGCGTTTTGTAGCGTGGAAGAACGATAGAGTAGGAGGGAGCCGAAATTGAAATCATCCCTAAGACTTCCTTTCTGGTAATCGATCACCGGATGGGGGTTGAGTTTGCCCTCCTTCTTCTCGTAATAATCGGAGTAAACCATACCGGATCTCGTATCGTCGGCGATGGCGACAAAACGCTCTAGGGCATACATGCCTAATTGAAGCTCTTCAGTCTTCGTATAAATTAACGTATAATGGGCACTGGCATAGCCGGCTATTTCCCGGAGGGTCTTCGTGCTCCATATATTCTCCGTGCGGATTAAATTGCAGGGATAAATAGCCTTGGCGTGGGGATCGTCCGTGATTAGATAGATCTGACTCACTAAGGACGACTCGGCCAATTGCGCTACCGTTTGTCGTGTAGCCTCTATTTTTCCATAAGGGATAAAGCAATTGATTCGTTTCATTGTATATACTGTATTTTATTTTGTTGTTGAATGGAGAAAAAGCGTAAGATGGACTCCATGAGTCGATTTCGTTCCGACGGTGTTTGAAGTGCCTCAAACGGGAAACCGAGCGAACAAGTCCGATATTTCCCTTCATAAACGATTCCCGCCCCGATATTGTTCTCCGGATATCTCAAGATGGTATGGGCGAGCTTATCCGCCGGAAGTACACCGTCTACCGACTCGATCGAGTAGCAAATAGGGTTCGGACGTGTCCGGAACGTGTATCTGCCGTTTATATATCCGTAAGGGGATGCGCAACTGTTTACGATTCCCTCCTTGCTGGCATTACGGCTAGCCAACTTCCCTTTTAGTACCTCCTCGACGAACGTACGGTCTTGTGCGTTGCCCCAGCTGTCGGAGAAAAGATTCGTCCCGCTTACAAGCAAGTTGCCGCCTTGGGCAAGGTAACTGCGAAGCGTATCCTGTAAAACGGGAGTGATAACCGGTTGGCGCTGTTTTCCTAAAATCAAGTCAATAATCGGATACGTATCCGGCTTTACGACTCCCTCGGCCAAAGATTTATGGCTACATGAAACAAAGGAATAACCGGTTTCGGCCATGGCCTGCCCATGTATGAAAGGATAATCGAAGGTATTGCCCGCTATGACTTGGCCTGCGTAATTGTTGTAACTATCCCCATGCCCGTTATTATCATTGCTGTTCCATGTGGCGGAACGGCGGAATTCGAATTGATCCCCGATAAATGCGATATCATTCAGATAAGGCACTCCCCGGTCGACGGCATAAAGAAAGCCGGCTAAACTATCCGCCGTACTCTCGAAACTGGCTGGACCGCTGATCCTGTCGAATCCATTGACGATCAATACCGTCTTATCCTTTTCACCTTTAGGAGACCGGTAAACACTTACGATCTCGGAAGGGAAACTGATGCCTCCCTTATTTACGGCAGCTACCTTATAACTATGGATAATACCCGTCTCAATTGGAAGAATGATTTCTTCTCCTTTTACGAGCGTCCCGTTATCGAATCCACCGCTGTCTTTTCGACTATAAAGGATATAGGCGGTTGGTGAGGCACTCTCCTCAAGAGTATCCTGTACGGCTTTCCAGCCGATTCTCACTTTATTCGTTTCTACGAGCTCCGTATACAGACGATCGGGTGGGAGCGGTTGTACGATAGGCTCCTGTTTATTCTGGAAACAGATATAACGGAGCATCCCTTTATAGATCGCCCTACAAATAAGGAAACGGAAGCGTGGGTCTAACCCGTAACGCATATCGGCGAAGTTTTGATGGGATAGTAATTCTAATAGCATCGTTGGGACATCGGGAATACGTGCCTCTATATAAGATTGATTCCACATGCCCCGGCGGCTCCATTGAGGATTGTAAACCTTGCGGACATCGGACAGGATCTGTGTTTGGATCATGTCGGTTAGGTCTCTGGCGATCTCCCGGCTTTTCCGGTTGGTGTAGATTCCGTCGTTGCTTTTAGACATATAGATGCCGAGTGTCCCTATAATTGAGTCATCCGGGGTGGTTCCTGCGTCGGAATGGAATGCGAAGGCCATGTCGATAGGGATATGGGTCTGTTCTTTTAAATAATTAACCCATTGGGGACGTGCGTAAATGTCGTCTTGATAATCATTGCGGAAAGCGCTTTTCGAATAGATACTATCCGGTATTCCCGCCCATTGTAGCCAATATCGGGCCGCCTCGGTAAACCGTGGATACCCACTTGTCTCTGCTTCTATCGGATAGGGACTTTCTAGCGGGCTACGTGCGATGTTCCCCATGCCGCCACCGATCTTGATTGCGTCTGCCGTGATAATCTTTCCCGATTTATTGCTTTGATTCGTTAATACGATTCTCTCATGGGCTTGTTCATGTGCCGTGAATTTGAAGTTTCCCAGATAGATCCAAGTCCCACCCCCCATTGTTTGATTGACGGCGATTGTGGTTTCCCCTCCGGCATGATGGATGGTATACAGTGCCTGCTCTGTGCTGTTCGGAAAAGATTGATAGGAGGCATAGACCGCGTAATTCCCCGATTCCGGAATTTCGGGAATCCACTCGATGAGACTTTCTTTTCCTTTCCTCTGTGTGACCGTCTGCCGATAGGTACCTTGCGTAAAAGGGTTCTCCCCATTCGTATAAGTAGCTTGAATATGCCCAAATCCGGCTTTCTCCCCATCCGACCAAGCTTTCTCTCCATCCAATTCCTTATACTCGGATCCCGGAGTAGAGCGATCATTGTCGATAATGATTTCGTGTATTTGAGTGTCCCTTTCCCGGGGGATAAGAATAGTCGCTCCTGCGTTTTCAAGCATCGGGGTCAGATAAGGAAGAACAAAACTCTGCGTAAATAAGTCCTCCACGGTGCCGAACATGCGAGCCCGTTGCCATTCCCAGCGATGGGCGGTCTGGGCGTAATATAAACCATGGCTTTGCCAAAGGGCGATATGACGGTTTTGTAATCCGTTTTTTATCTCATGAGGGGTGGATAGGCTACGGGTTAGCGGGTATTTACTCTCTTTAATGGAGTATAGCCTCTTTTTGTTGGGACGTCCTTTTCTGTCGTATTCGGGAATCAAGCTCTCAATGTCTGTATCTCGGGTCAAGATGACGATCTTGGAGGCATTGGGGAATAGGGGAGCTATACTTGCGTAAAGCTCAGAAACGTTGTATTCCCGAAAAGGGATGTCCTCCAAAGCTTCATTGGCGAAAAGCGTGACTTTCTTCTTCTGTATGAGGATGGAGTCAATCTTAATGGTGCGTGAAGACACATATTGCCTTGCGAAAGAGTTTAGCTTTTGATCTAATTGCTTTTTTAAGCTTTCACTATCCTGCCCTTCTGCCGGAAAGCTCCAGAGAAAAATGGATAGTAAGGATATGATGATCCTAACAGGATAGGAGAGTTTTTCTCGCATATTTTTATAAATATTATTGGCTGTCTTATTTCTACAAATTTACGGAAAATCTCCGTAATAACCTTATAAAAAGCCCAGATTGGCGCAATTAAAATTGAATATGAAGAAGGTAGGGGCAAATTGTGGATATTGGGAGAAGTCAAATTTATGTGAACGGCAGCAAGGAGAAGAACGGATTTGTCCCTATCATGGGACGGGTAGCGATTAACGGGACGATGGTGCGGTTCAGTTCAGTTGCGAGCGAACTATTCGTGTTCATGGTCAAGACGCCTATCTGGGGAATGATTATCCCTTCTTGAAGTGTCGGGTTTACGATAGTATCTCAATGGGAAACGGTGGTAAAGTCAATGGGATAGAGGTGTTATCTCAATGACTTTACGGCCGTGTCCCATAGGCTTTTTTTGTATCCCTGATAAGTTGGTAGGGGATGGTTCAGGGCGCAAAGGGCGCATCTTTGCGAGGTTTGTAAAACTTTTATATTATAAAAAAAATTAGCGTCTTACTTATATATAGATGGAGTAATATATTTTTTTTTGTAAAATGTTTTTGCGAACACGTAAAGATGCGCCCTAATGCGCCCTGTGATTTTTTTGGAAGATTTTCTTGATGTCTTAAAGTATAGATAGACAGTTGTTTATGTAATACTGTTCTCTTAGCCCTTTTTAGTCTTTGGGGCGATATAATCGGCCTAAACTCACATTGTACGTGGCCCAAAAGCACGTGTACAGAGCGATTTTCTCGTGATTCCATGAGCAGAAAGCCGTTTTTCCCGTGTGATTTCCTCTCGTCGCCAGGACCTGTTTATCGTTTTTATACGTGTAAAAGCACTCGTGAGAGCCCTGTTTTCGGTACACGTGGTGACTCGTAAGTTAAAAAAGAGCGTCACGTATTATTTCAATGTACGCAATCCCCTCATGAAAAAAAATATTGCAAAAAAATTCCGAAAAAGTTTGGAGGTTATGTTTTATAACACTACTTTTGCACCCGCATTCGAGAGAGAACGCCGGTACAAAATGATGAAACAAACTTTTAGAAAAAAAGTTCCGGAATAATTTGGAAGTTTAAAAGAAAAACATTTATCTTTGCATCCACGTTCGCAAAACGAAAGCGACAAAAGAGTTCTTTGAGAGATTTACATAATTCAACAAGTAGTACAAGTATTAGGAAAAGAAATTTTCCGGATTAATACCGTCAAAAGAAGTATGACTTTGGACTACGATAAACGGATTCCGGAGCGAGGATATTAAGAAACAATTTAAACAACGAAGAGTTTGATCCTGGCTCAGGATGAACGCTAGCGACAGGCTTAACACATGCAAGTCGAGGGGCAGCGGGGGTAGCGATACCCGCCGGCGACCGGCGCACGGGTGAGTAACGCGTATGCAACTTACCTATCAGAGGGGATAACCCGGCGAAAGTCGGACTAATACCGCATGAAGCAGGGGCCCCGCATGGGGATATTTGCTAAAGATTCATCGCTGATAGATAGGCATGCGTTCCATTAGGCAGTTGGCGGGGTAACGGCCCACCAAACCGACGATGGATAGGGGTTCTGAGAGGAAGGTCCCCCACATTGGTACTGAGACACGGACCAAACTCCTACGGGAGGCAGCAGTGAGGAATATTGGTCAATGGCCGAGAGGCTGAACCAGCCAAGTCGCGTGAGGGATGAAGGTTCTATGGATCGTAAACCTCTTTTATAAGGGAATAAAGTGTGGGACGTGTCCTATTTTGTATGTACCTTATGAATAAGGATCGGCTAACTCCGTGCCAGCAGCCGCGGTAATACGGAGGATCCGAGCGTTATCCGGATTTATTGGGTTTAAAGGGTGCGTAGGCGGCCTTTTAAGTCAGCGGTGAAAGTCTGTGGCTCAACCATAGAATTGCCGTTGAAACTGGGGGGCTTGAGTATGTTTGAGGCAGGCGGAATGCGTGGTGTAGCGGTGAAATGCATAGATATCACGCAGAACCCCGATTGCGAAGGCAGCCTGCCAAGCCATTACTGACGCTGATGCACGAAAGCGTGGGGATCAAACAGGATTAGATACCCTGGTAGTCCACGCAGTAAACGATGATCACTAGCTGTTTGCGATACACTGTAAGCGGCACAGCGAAAGCGTTAAGTGATCCACCTGGGGAGTACGCCGGCAACGGTGAAACTCAAAGGAATTGACGGGGCCCGCACAAGCGGAGGAACATGTGGTTTAATTCGATGATACGCGAGGAACCTTACCCGGGTTTGAACGCATTCGGACCGAGGTGGAAACACCTTTTCTAGCAATAGCCGTTTGCGAGGTGCTGCATGGTTGTCGTCAGCTCGTGCCGTGAGGTGTCGGCTTAAGTGCCATAACGAGCGCAACCCTTGCCACTAGTTACTAACAGGTAAAGCTGAGGACTCTGGTGGGACTGCCAGCGTAAGCTGCGAGGAAGGCGGGGATGACGTCAAATCAGCACGGCCCTTACATCCGGGGCGACACACGTGTTACAATGGCGTGGACAAAGGGAAGCCACCTGGCGACAGGGAGCGAATCCCCAAACCACGTCTCAGTTCGGATCGGAGTCTGCAACCCGACTCCGTGAAGCTGGATTCGCTAGTAATCGCGCATCAGCCATGGCGCGGTGAATACGTTCCCGGGCCTTGTACACACCGCCCGTCAAGCCATGGGAGCCGGGGGTACCTGAAGTCCGTAACCGCGAGGATCGGCCTAGGGTAAAACTGGTGACTGGGGCTAAGTCGTAACAAGGTAGCCGTACCGGAAGGTGCGGCTGAACACCTCCTTTCTGGAGCTTCAGGATTCCGTACCGAGGTCATACGAGGTATTGATCCCTTGTGCTGCTGTTGAGATTATGTTTATTATATAGATCAATGACCGGAAGGCCGGTCGGAGAGAAAAAGATGACGCTGGGACGTAAGTCTTGGCAAAGTTGACAGTCCTATAGCTCAGTTGGTTAGAGCGCTACACTGATAATGTAGAGGTCGGCAGTTCAACTCTGCCTGGGACTACTCCGAATGAGGGGGATTAGCTCAGCTGGCTAGAGCATCTGCTTTGCACGCAGAGGGTCAACGGTTCGAATCCGTTATTCTCCACACATCCCGCGAGGGAAAGAGGATCTTTGACATGTTGGACATCAAAAAGAAGAAACAAGTAGAGCGAGCTTAAGATATATCAACCCGTGCGTCAAGTGCGAGGTGAGAGAAAGTAAGCAAGGGCAGACGGTGGATGCCTTGGCTCTCGGAGGCGACGAAGGACGTGATAAGCTGCGAAAAGCCCGGGGGAGGCGCAAATAGCCCTTGATCCCGGGATATCCGAATGGGGCAACCCGGCAGGCTGAAGGCCTGTCATCCCGAAAGGGAGGCGAACGTGGGGAACTGAAACATCTAAGTACCCATAGGAGGAGAAAATAAACAATGATTCCGTAAGTAGTGGCGAGCGAACACGGAAGAGCCCAAACCCATGTCGTCTAGGCGACACGGGGTTGTAGGACCACGACGTGGCAAGATAGAGTCAAGTGGAACGCCTTGGAAAAGGCGGTCATAGAGGGTGAAAACCCCGTACACGACTGACGATTGAAGCCTAGTGGCATCCTGAGTAGCGCGGGGCACGAGAAATCTTGCGTGAATTAGCGGGGCCCATCCCGTAAGGCTAAATACTCCCGAGAGACCGATAGCGAACCAGTACCGTGAGGGAAAGGTGAAAAGAACCCCGAGCAGGGGAGTGAAATAGACCCTGAACCCGTCTGCCTACAAGCGGTCGGAGCGTCGTAATGACGTGACGGCGTGCCTTTTGCATAATGAACCTACGAGTTACCTTCCCCGGCAAGGTTAAGTTCTTGAGGAACGGAGCCGAAGCGAAAGCGAGTCTGAACAGGGCGCCAAGTCGGGGGGGGTAGACGCGAAACCGAGTGATCTACCCTTGGCCAGGTTGAAGGTTGGGTAACACCAACTGGAGGACCGGATGGGTAAGCGTTGAAAAGCTTTCCAATGAGCTGAGGGTAGGGGTGAAAGGCTAATCAAACTCGGAGATAGCTCGTACTCCCCGAAATGCATTTAGGTGCAGCCTCTTTATAGTATATCGTGAGGTAGAGCGACTGATTGGATGCGAGGGCTTCACCGCCTATCAAGTCCAGATAAACTCCGAATGCGCGATATATATTTACAGGGAGT
>VOFH01001176.1_pt1:2580000-2750000 | contig 2790000 bp, 2648 predicted proteins | sample 5384091 | NCBI WGS metagenome assembly VOFH01 (sample SAMN12384727, study PRJNA508395) | human gut metagenome | isolation source: healthy gut G | host: Homo sapiens | reverse complement strand
GATTTCATTTCCCATTCCCCGAAATTCACCTCCTTGATACGGTCTTCTCTCTCCGCCTCCGGAAAGCCGCAATAATTAGCTAAGCGCACGCAGCGGGTAAGGGGACTTGTCCAAACCTTATCGAACGTATGATCGCTCAAGCCTTTTTTTACCTCTTCCGCCTCTTCCTCGAAGGTCGGTTTCAATGGAACATCGGTTTGCCCGTAGGCGTAGCCGGCGGGAACATCGACAGAGGTATGTCTGATTAAATAAATCTCCATAATTATATAGTTTGATAGATGATCACGAAACCCATATAGAAGCTTAACTCACTAAGAAGAAAAGTCGCTCCACAGCAGTCTCCCGTATATCCTTGTATCTTTCTCTTCATGAAAGAGGTAAGGAAATACCAAGTGATAACCGGGAATATACCCGCTAGTAAGTAAACAGGTTGGGGAAGCCATAATAATGGTAAGAAAGCACAAATGATGCTAAATACATATTCTCGAGAGGTCATTCGGCTATATACGGTCTTGTTCTTGGCTTCCTCCTCTTTCCTCGCGTAAGGCAGGCGATTGATGATCATGCTGGAGACGCCTTTGCAAAAAGGATCTCCAGCCAGTATGGCACATCCCGCTAGCTCGATCGGGAGACTGCTTACTAGTAGGTAGAATAGTCCGAAGTAGAAAATCAGTCCGATTACCCCATAGCTACCTATATGCGAGTCTTTCATGATCGCCAATATGCGTTCCCGGCTCGTGCCGCCGCCGAAACCGTCGAAGAAATCCGCCAGCCCGTCCTCATGCAGGCAGCCGGTTATCAGCAATCGGGTAATCATGGCGCATAAGATCGCCACGGATGGCGGAAGAATCAAGGAGGTAGCGTACAATACCAATACCGACAAACCAGCCGTCAGCCAACCGACCAACGCCCAATGGCTCACGATATTCTTGAAACAGGCCGCCGGAACCTCCGCCAACCGCCAGAACGGTAACCGAGTAAAGAATATAAACGCAGCGAGTATCCGCAACATATCAGAAATATTTGGTGATTGCCGCTTGCTTGAAACTATACATCTCGTTGATCATGCGAACGGCGGAGTCGAGTATCGGGTAAGCGCATACCGAGCCGGAACCTTCTCCCAGCCGTAGCCCTAGATCGAGCAATGCTTTTGCCCCCAAGAAATCCAGTATCCGTTTATGTCCGGCCTCGTCGCCGCAATGCCCGAATACGCAATACGATTGCATTTCCGGATATAAGCGGGAAGCCACCAATACGCAATTCGTCATGATAAAACCATCCACGAGGATAATCATCTTCAGTTCGGCGGCACGCAACATGCCTCCTACAGCCATAACCATCTCATACCCTCCGAAGTAGCGCATTACATCCAAGGCGCTTCCATCCCCTTTGTAATTCTCCAACGAGCGTTTCAGTACGTTGTATTTATGCCGTACGCCTTCGCTGTCCAGTCCGCTACCGGCCCCCACACAGTCGATCAATGGGATTTGCGTGAGGCAAGTCATCCACATGCTGGAAGCCGCCGTATTCCCGATACCCATCTCTCCGAAACTGATCACGTTACAGCCTTCGTTGTAACAATCCGTCACGATATCGGCTCCGTATTGAAGGGCTTTCTCCATTTCCTCCACGGTCATGGCCGCCTCGTGAAGAAAGTTACGGGTTCCTCCCTTGCGCACCTTGCGGTCGATAAGTTGGGGGATAACGGGGAAATCGAAATCCACGCCGCCATCCACGATCTTCAACTCAAACCCATGCTGGCGGGCAAGGTAGCAAACTCCCGCTCCTCCGTTCAAGAAATTATGGATCACTTGGCGAGTTACCTCCTTGGGAGATTTGCTTACACCCTCGTCGGCGATGCCGTGATCCGATGCATAGATTACGTTCACGGGATGACGCAAGACAGGCGATAAGGTTTGCTGGATCAATCCCACTTGCAGGGCGAGCGCCTCGAGCGTTCCCAATGAGCCTTTCGGCTTTGTCAGATTATCGATCTTGTCTTGTAAAGCGGCCTCCAGCCCTTTGTCCGGGGCCTCGATGTGAAATTGTATCATGATAGTAGTATTTTATATAAGTCGTTGTTCTTATTCCTTGATCTTGACGGGGATTCCGCTGACCATCAAGACAACCTCGTCCGCTTTAGAGGCGATATATTGGTTGAGCCAGCCTTGCATATCGGTAAATTTACGTTGCACCTCGTCTATCGGCACGCCTCCCATACCCAGCTCGTTCGTCACGAAGATCAAGTAGGCATCTTGCCGGGAGAGTTTATCGAACTCCGCTTTGAGGAGGGAGAGAGATAATTCCACGTCGCTTTGATTGTCGAAGAAGAAGTTAGTCCCCCAAAGGGTTACGCAATCGATCACCACGACACGACCGGTAAGATCGTGGCGGCTCAAGTATTTCTCTTCCTCTATATTGGTCCACTCGGGGCCACGGTCTCGCTGGTGGCGTTCTACCCGCTTCCGGAACTCTTCGTCCCAGATGCGGGAGGTAGCTAGGTAAACCGGGTTGGGCGACAGCGATAAGGCGAGCCTCTGTGCGTACCCGCTCTTGCCGGACCGCTGTCCTCCAGTCACTAAGATCACTTTCTTACTCATCGCCTCCGTGATTCCTGTTTTTCCGGTGGGCGGCACGTTTCGCCTTGTTGATCGGGTTGTTCTTGCTCGTCTTCCGAAGGGCGGCCGATTTCGGGTTGGCGGCGATCCGTTGCGCCACCGCCGATTTGCTCAGTGCCTTTCCGAACTTGGGGCGTAAGGCATCTCGCAATAACTTCTCCTCGTCGGTAAGCTTGGCGGTCTTGGATTTCCAGCCTCCCTCTTTCTGCGCCTTACGGGCGGCAGCGTATTTATTGAACTTTCCGAACTTCTCCATTTTAGCGCCTTCACGGCCTCCCTTGTTCTCGGGTTTCGCTTTCCGGAGCGTGCCGAGTAATTCTTTTTCTTGCTGCATCTCCTTTTTCTCCTCCTCTTGCAGGCGGATATATTTCTCTACGTTCAAGCGTTCACCGTCCACCAATACGACATCCTCCGCCGTGACCTTCTGGCCTACGTGCGGTTGCTTGCCGTTTACGGTTACCCGTTCCATCTCGATGAAATTGTCCGCTTCCCGGCGTGAGCAAACACCGGCTTCGCTTATCAGTTTGTTTAATCTAATTTCCATATTATTAATATTATATTATTAGTAAAATAAGGGTGACGATCACACCCATCAACAGTTCCGTATTGCTATTCACTTGAATGGCGATACGCATATCCTCGGTCGTGAAAGGCCTCGCGTTCGTCCCGATATAAGGCTTCTCCACCGGTTTGCCGAAATAATCGTGCGTCCCCCCGAACTGGCAGTCCAAGACCGCCGCCAAGGCCGCTTCTGGATAACCGGAATTAGGGCTTGCGTGTTCAGGGCCGAAACGCCGTACGAAATCCCTTTTCCCCCAATTATTGGAGACAAGCAACATCAAATAGGCCGTGAGGCGGGCCGGGATGTAATTGGCGATATCGTCGATTAGCGCCGCTATCCGTCCGAACTCTAGGTAACGCTCATTCTTATAACCGATCATCGAGTCCAGTGTATTCACCATCTTGTAAGCCATCATCCCCGGCAACCCCAGCAGGGCGAACCAAAACATCGGGGCGATCACGCCGTCGCTCAGGTTCTCGGACAAGGTCTCCAACGCCGCCGCCCGTATCTCTTGCGGCGACAGGTTCGAGGTATCCCTCCCAACGATCCGCGCCACTTGCCGCCGTCCTTCTTCCGTGCTACGGTCCACGGCCTCGAACACCGCCTTCACTTCCTTAATAAGCGTCTTCCCGGATAGGCAATAAAATACGCCGACAGCCGTCAGCAACCCACTGAACTGCGGATGTATGATCCAAGCCCACGACAATATCCTCTCGCAGATTAAATACACGCCAAGGATAAGCACGACTGCCAGTATACCGCCTTTTAGGACCCGCTCGGAGCCTTTATTCAACTCTTTCTCTCCGGCGCTGATCGCTTTGCCAAACCATACGATAGGATGGGGCCAACCTTCCGGGTCTCCCAGCAACCGGTCGGATAACCAACCGCCCAAAAAAGGGCACGATCTTGAGTAAATTGATAGAATGATGTAACCAATACATATTGAATGTCATTGAAGGAACAAACTTAGACAAAAAAAAAGAACATAAGGAAGTGGTAAGCGATTCTTCATCACACATTAGGCGAAAGAAACCTACATTTAAAGGATTTCGAGCGTAGACTTTCATATTCTATCAGCTGTTGTATGATCATCCACCATCCGTTGCATGATCTTCTAACAGTTGGTGGATGATCATACAACGGATGGTAGAAGATGAGTAGGTACGGAGAAAACGGCTAAAGGATGCCTTTAGAAGCCTTAAATCTTCGGGAAGGGAGGGCTTGATATACGGGGGATTTCTTTCAATTTTGTATTTATTAACAAGAAAAGCGTTCTTACGGCCGGTTATTATTACTTTATTTGCTCCCACCGTATCGTGAAAGGAGTTAATCGAGATGACAGATGAAAAATCCATTTTAGAACAATTTGCCGCTGGAAATCATACCGCTTTCCGGGAATTGTTCATGCGTTACCATCTGAAAGTCTATTATTTCGTGCTGGGACTCGTGAAGTCCGAGAGTGATGCCGAGGACTTGACTCAAGAGATTTTCCTAAAGCTTTGGACGCATCGGAGTCGTTTCACGGAAGTGAGGACGTTCGGTTCCTACCTCTATGTGCTGGCGAAGCATACGGCGTTCAATTATATCGAATCCCGCCGGGTGAATCTCGTGAGCTTGGAGAGTGCTTCGGAGGAAGACGAGGAGCGAAGTACGCCTTATGAGGATTTAGTCGCTAAGGATTTGCGATTGTTGGTGGATATGATTGTAGAGACCATGCCGCCACAGCGGAGGATGATCTACCGGATGAGCCGTAATGAGGGATTGTCGAACACAGAGATCGCCGAGAATTTACAACTCTCAAAAAAGACCGTGGAAAAACATTTGAATCTAGCGTTAAGGGAATTGCGGAACGTAGTATTGACTTTCCTTCTTGTTATGATATGTTAATGAATTGAGGGTAAAGTGAGAAAAGTAGGTCCTATAAACAAGATAAAATAGAAAAGCAGGAATGAGTCCTATAAAAAAGATATTAAAATACTTTTTCCATCATTCGTTCTCCGGGGAGATGGTGGATCGGGTACATCAACGATTGGCGGAGCCGGGAGACGAACGGGAAAAGGAAGAGGTTTTACGGGAGATCTGGAATGAGATCGGTTTTCCGGAGGCGGATAAACGAAGCGAGATGGCTTTCACCCGGTTGGAGAATACATTGGACGTGAGGCCCCGTCCCTGTCTGCGTATCCCGGCATGGGTGCGTATCGCCGCTATCTGGCTGATCCCTTTGTTGTCGTTGGGTGTTTCTTATTATCTATATAGAGACGCACGGGATGTCAGGCAGCTCGCTTTTATGGAGCGGTTCGTACCTTCCGGCAAGCGGGAGCGGATCACCTTGCCCGATGGTAGCGAGGTCTGGTTGAATTCCGGTACCTTGCTGCTTTATCCATCCGACTTTATCGGGGATAAGCGAGAGATCTATCTGGTGGGAGAGGATATTTCAAGGTGCGAAAACGTCCTGAGCAACCTTTCATTGTGCGGACGAAAGCGATGCGGGTACAAGTGTTGGGTACCGAGTTTAATTTATCCGCTTACTCGGACCAAGAGAAGATAACGACAACCTTGGAGGAAGGTTCCTTGAAGATCCTTCCTGATGATCCCTCGGTGGCTCCATGTATATTGAGTCCTAACGAGCAGCTTGTCTACATCCCTTCCCGGGGAAAGGTGGACGTGCGGCAGGTGGTGGGCTCGGATTACTCGGCATGGAAAGAGGGAGGCTTGTTGTTTAACAACGATTCTTTCGAGGATATTTTAAAAACCTTGGAACGTGTCTATAATGTGAAGGTGCATTTGCGTACCTCCGCTTATCATTCCAACCGGCTTACGATCCATTTCAATAAGAATGAGTCATTGGTGAACATCATGATGCTGCTCAAGGAGATAGTACCTGGTTTAGAGTATCAGATCAAAGAGGATGGAGTCTATATTGATTAAAATGTATATTTCTTAGTCTTCTTTTAAAAGTGAAAGTATATATAGAAACGAGTGTGTTTACCAATTAGAAGTAAAAACTTTATCTCACTGTTTGTTTGTCGAGCTGAACAATAGATACGAGCTTTCGATAAACAGTTTGGTGTTTGTGTCCTTTGGAATTTCTATTACTCAATGTTCTGTGTTTTACATTTGTTAACTTTGTTCTGTTAGGTGTATCCTTCGTATTCCTTGTCCTAATAACGAGTACGTACTATAGAAGGAAATATAAATGTTTAACTAAAAAATCTAATATCGCATGAACAGGAATAAATCTATATGTATCACTATTCTTTGTTTGAGTCTTGCTATGGTTCGGAGTTTGCCTATTGATGCGCAAAAAGTGACATTTCATGACGGTTTTATCTCTTTAAAACAAGCATTTGAGAAACTAGAGTCAGTCTCGACTTATAAGATAGCCTATAATGACAGTCAATTGGATGTGTCGAGAAAGGTCTTGATGGATCAAAAAGAAATGGAAGTCTTGTTGGCCTTATCGCAATTGTTAAAGAATACGGGGTACACATATAAGACAAATGGAAATTACATACTTATTGTACCGGAGAAAGCGGATGATACCACGAAAGACAGAAAAAGAGTATCGGGTGTGATTGTCGATAACCAAGGTATCCCTGTGATTGGTGCAAATGTTGTGGAGAAGGGGACTGCAAACGGAACTATCACTGATATTGATGGGAAATTCACGTTAGAGGTAAGCGGTAATGCTACTCTTCAAGTCTCATATATCGGCTATAATACGCAAGAATTATCGGTCTCAGGAAAGACCGATTTCTCCGTTAAACTTGGCGAGGATACGCAAGCTTTAGACGAGGTGGTCGTTGTTGGATATGGAACACAAAAGAAGGTAAATCTGACGGGAGCGGTGCAAAGTATTTCTAGTCAGGATTTAACGAAGCGAAACCTTTCCAGTTCATCTCAAGCCTTACAAGGCTTGATACCGGGTATGGTTGTTACCCAAAGTTCCGGAGCTCCGGGAGCGACGGCCTCCATCCAAATCCGAGGAACGGGATCGATCAATTCAAATAGTGAGCCTTTGGTATTGATAGATGGAGTTGAGGGGGATATGAACTCTGTCGATATGAATGCGATAGAGTCTGTCTCTGTATTGAAAGATGCTGCATCAGCGTCGATCTATGGATCTCGTGCCTCTAATGGTGTCATTTTGGTGACAACCAAAAGGGCTAAAGAAAATAAATTATCGGTCTCTTATAATGGTTATGTAGGTTTTCGTACGCCTACCTCGACTCCTAATCCCGTAGATGCGGTCACTTATATGGAGGCTATCAATCAAGCGTGCGTTAATAATAATCAAGCCCCTCAATATTCGGAAGAGGTAATTAATGCCTATAAAACTTCTGGGGCAGATAATATTCATAGGTATGATACGAATTGGAAAGATTTAGTATTTGATGAAATCACGTTAACACATAATCATTCACTTAGTGTTAGTGGTGGTAGTGATGTGTTAAAGACATTTGTCAATGCTTCCTATAATTATGAGGATGGTTTAATACCAAATAATTCGTTCAAACGTACTGCTATTCGTTCAAACACGGACGTTAAGCTAACAGAGTGGCTTAGGGCGGGTTTAAACCTGAATATCCGTAGAAGCATTCAAAAAGACCCGACGAGTGGAACAAATAATATTATAAATAGTACGTTGCGTTTTACACCTCTTTTTGGGGCTGTTAATAATGATGGAACTTGGGGAAATGGCCAAAATGGTATCAATCCGTTAGCGCAAGCGATTGATGGTGGGGTTAAGGTCGTAGATAATAATGATATAGATGTAAAAGGAACTCTCGCTTTGACACCAATCAAAGGTATGGAGATCTTGGCCAGTTATGCCAGCAGGCGGTATGAGAATAAACAAGATAAGTTTCAGAATACCTATGATACTTATGAGGGTGGTAATTTTATCATGACTTATCCTACGACTAAATCTAGGTATGAGGAGTGGTATCAGTTGATTAAGAACCAGTTTAACGCTCAGGTGACTTATGAAAATACTTTCAATGAAAGGCATTATTTTAAGGGCTTTTTGGGATTTCAAACCGATGAGTTCAAAAATAAGTCGTTTGGTGGTTCACGTAATAATTATTACTATGATGGCTACGAGGAAATGAATCATGGGGATGCCTCTTCCTCTATGGTTAATGGTAATAGTTCTAAATTGACTATGATGTCATATTTCGCTCGCTTTAATTATACTTTTGCGGACAAATATTTAATCGAACTTACCGGACGTTACGATGGCTCATCAAGGTTCACTGCTAAAAATCGCTGGGGATTTTTTCCTTCAGTGTCTATTGGATGGCGAATATCAGAGGAACATTTCTTCGATCCATTAAAAGATGCGATTGATAATTTGAAGATCCGTGCTTCGTATGGTTCTTTAGGAAACCAAGACCTCAAGGACTATTATCCATATGCGTCTGTATTAGCCTTGGATGCCTCGTATTGGTTTGGAGATAGTAAAAATTATACTACAGGAATTTATTCCAATGCGTTGTCTAATCCTGAAATCTCTTGGGAGAAATCACAGCAGTTTGATTTTGGATTGGATATTACCGCTTTTAATACCCGTTTGGATGTGACGTTTGATTATTACATCCGTGAAATTAGCGATATGTTGCAACAATTTCCCGTGACTTATGCGGTTGGTTTGACTTCTCCATGGGAGAATGCGGGCAATATGAGAAATAACGGTTGGGATTTAAGCGTGATGTGGCATGATCGGATAGGAAAAGTGAAATATAACATTAGGGCTATGTTATCCGATGTAAAAAATGAGGTGACGGATCTGTATGGAAATAAGTATATTAATGATAATAATACGACACAAGAGGGATTCCCTATAAGTTCTTGGTATGGATATGTGGCTGATGGATATTTCCAGTCTAAAGAGGAGATTAATAACTATCCAGTTTATGGGAATAATAAAGATAATGTAAAGCCCGGATATATAAAATATAAGGATATTAGTGGCCCTGAAGGGGTACCTGATGGCCAGATCACAGATGCGGATCGTACGATTATCGGTGATCCACAACCACGTTATTCTTTTAGTCTGAATCTAGGTGCGGAATGGAATAACTTTGATTTTAATGTGTTTTTACAAGGAGTGGGTAAACGGGATATATTCTTTAACGGAGCAGGAGCAAGGCCGTTTTGGATGGGAGGTACTGTTTACGAACATCAGTTGGATTCTTGGTCTGAAGAGAATCGAAATGCAGAATATCCTCTATTATTGATTGATGGTTCAGGCGGAGGAAACATGAATAATATTCCTTCTTCTTTTGGGTAAAGAGTGGGGCTTATATGCGTTTAAAGAACGTGAGTGTAGGTTATTCATTGCCTAAGAATATATTAGGTAAATCAGGGCTTAGTAATGTGCGATTTTATCTAAGCGGCCAAAATCTACTCACAATAGCAAAAGGATATAAAGGATATGATCCTGAAGGTGATGTATCATCTTATTATCCGGTTACTCAGGTTTATACATTTGGTGTCGATATAAAATTTTAAAGGAAAGGTTATGAAAAGATACAGATTCATTTATACGATTTGCGTGTTACTTGTTTTTATTAATATATCATGCAGTGATTTTTTGGATGTAGAAGATACGAATCCGTCTTACACAAACGAGGGATTTTATACAAATGAGAACGCAATCAGAGAAGGGGCAACTGGTGTATATTCGAACTTATATATGCAGGTTGTAGGAGAACTCGCCCATACGACAATCTTTGATTTTTATACAGGGCTAGCTCTGGAAAGAAATGAGAATACGACGATTGGTGCGGGAGGTGGTTTAAATGCGGATAACAGCGATATACTTAAATTCTGGTCCCAACTTTATACGAACGTAGCGAGAGCAAACGCATTTTTAACAGGAGTGAGGCCGAATATGGATGATCTTAGTAAGAAGTCTTTACAGTATGTATCGGAGGTCCGTGTGTTAAGAGCGTATTATTATTATCTGTTAATCGCTTTATGGGGGATGTGCCTTTTTATACAGAACCTCCCACTTCCGATCAGTATGAGGTGGAAAAAACATCAAGGGTTAAAATATTGGATTTTATTATAAACGAATGTAATGAAGCTACCGAATATCTAGATTGGATCGCAATGGATAGAGGACGTGTTGATAAATCATTTGCGTATGGTCTTATCAATCGTATGGCTTTATTAGGGGGGAGTTTAGATTTCGGAGGAAAAAGTACTGAATATTTTAAAATAGCCGCTGAAGCAGCCTCAAAAGTGATCGGGAAACGTTTGCTGGCATTGAACTACGAGGATTTGTTTGTCGTGGAAGGACAGGCGAAAGCAGATGTCCGAAACGAGATGATTTTGGAGATGATCTATAATGTTGATGGTACGAATGTTCACAGGAATTGGACTGGATTTGGTTTTGTCTCTCGTATGCAAGGACAAACGTCTCGACATCCGAGTATGCTGTTGGCAGATACTTATGAATGTATAGATGGGAAACGTATTGATGAATCTCCACTATATGATGTACATCACCCACAAAAGAACAGGGACCCTCGTTTCAAGGCTACTTTATGGATGCATGGAGATACAGCTACTTGTAATAATGGTTCTTTGAATACCGTTATTATCAATGCCTATGATGACGAGACACAACAATATAATTATACGACTGGTGAATGGGAGGTTAGAAATAATGATGATATAAATAGCGCTGCAGCTTGGGCTAGTTTTACCAATGCCGGGTGTGGTTATATTATAGCTAAATATAGTAAAGAAACATCTCAAAATATTAGCTATACAAGTCAAAATGTACCAATCATGCGGTATGCGGAAATCTTACTTGGTTATGCGGAAGCGAAGATTGAACTAGGGGAGTTGGATCAGAGCGTTTATGACGCTATCAATCAAGTACGAAATCGTGTAGGGATGCCCAATGTATCGGCTGATAGAATCGGAAATATAGAGAAAATGCGTCAATTAGTAAGAAGAGAGCGTAAGGTAGAATTCGCTATTGAAGGATTGCATCTGATCGATATGAGAAGATGGGGAATTGGGGATTTAGAAAATGAGAAACCGATGTATGGTCGTCCTATCGAGGAAATTCGTTATAAAGGTTTGTCTGAGACCGATATTCCTTATTTTAAGAAATCGGATCGTCATGATTTAAATGATATTCCTGATTATGAGTCTTATAAAGAAAAATTGAAAGTAAGGGACGCAAATCGTTATTGGGATGCTAAATTTGAGTTATGGCCTATTCCTCAACAAGAATTGGATCGTAATCCTAAATTAGTTCAAAATAAAGGGTATTAAAATATGAAACGACGAGATTTTTTGACTTATAGTTTATTGACAGGAGGAAGCTCGCTTTTGCTTCCTCTTGTGACAGCTTGCCAAAAGGGAATAAGATTTCCTCTTCCATGCCGATTGAAGGAGGAGCGAAAGTAGAGGAAATGAAAGCTGATATTGTGGTTGTTGGAGGAGGAATGGGCGGTTGTGCAACTGCGTTAGCCGCTTGTAGAAATGGTATGAATGTAATTCTTACGGAAGAAACGGATTGGATTGGTGGACAGGTTTCTCAGCAAGGTGTACCGCCAGACGAACATAAATGGATTGAGTCTGGTGGAGCTACCGCATCTTATCGAATGTATAGAAATAAAATACGTGATTTTTATCGGTATCATTATCATTTAACAGAGGCGGCTCGTAATAATCCATATCTAAATCCGGGTAATGGTGGTGTATCTAAAATATGCCATGAACCGATGGTTTCTGTGGAGGTCTTGATGGAAATGCTAATGCCTTATGTTAGTGCGGGAAAATTACAAATTTTGTTAAATCATAAGGCTCAAAGTTCCGATGTGCAGGGAGATGAAGTGTTAGCTGTTACTGTACGAGATAGACAAAATGGAGAACTTGTTACCTTGACCGCTCCTTATTTTGTGGATGCGACAGAGTGTGGTGATTTACTACCACTGACGAAGACTGAATATGTAACAGGTTCGAGTCGCAAGAAGATACAAAAGAGCTGCATGCTGCTAAGCAGTCAAATCCTTTGAATAATCAGGCTTTTACTGTTTGTTTTGCGATGGAATACATACCGGGAGAAGATTGGACGATCGATAAGCCAGATAATTATACGTTTTGGGCTAACTATATACCAAATTTAACTCCTGCATGGCCAGGTAAATTGTTGAGTATGACCTATCCGACACCATCTACATTAAAACCTAATCATGCTGTCTGTATTCCTGATGGAACACCAACGGATGCTTTTAACTTTTGGATGTATCGTAGAATTATAGATCAGCATAATTTTCTTCCAGATACTTACCAAGGGAGCACGACTCTTGTTAATTGGCCTCAGAATGATTATATGTTAGGGAATATTATAGATGTGCCCGAGAATGAATTTCAGAACCATGTGGATGCCGCAAAAGCTTTGAATCTTTCATTGTTATATTGGTTACAGACTGAAGCCCCACGACCAGATGGTGGTGTTGGTTGGAAGGGATTAAGGCTCCGTAAAAATTTGCTTGGTACGAAAGATGGAATGGCTAAATATCCTTATATAAGGGAGTCACGCCGCATTAAAGCGGAATTTAGAATTTTAGAGGAGCATGTGGGCGAAGAGAATAGGAAGTTGATATCAGGAGAAACAACTGCTGCTGCATTTTATGATAGTGTTGGTATTGGTTATTATCATATAGATTTGCATCCTTCTTGTGGAGGAGACAATTATATAGATTTCAACTCTCTTCGTTTTCAAATACCGTTAGGTGCTTTATTACCACAGCGGGTAAATAATTTGTTCCCTGCATGTAAAAATATAGGGACGACTCACATAACAAATGGGTGTTATCGTACCCATCCAGTAGAGTGGGGAATAGGAGAAGCTGTAGGTTTATTAATTACCTATGCCAGTAAAAAGCAAATATCCGCTCGTATTATTCGCAGCGATAAGAATATGCTAACGGATTTCCAGCAATGGATTCAAAAAGAAGGAGTCGAGATTGCATGGAAAAAAGAACTTGTGTAAATATTGTGTGTTGGTAAAAATTAGGATTGGAGAACCGTATTAATGGAATCAAGAAATGAATTCTTGTTTTGTTGATACGGTTCTTTTCTTTTTATGTCAAGAAAATGTTTTTACCTTTAGACGGGCAAAAAGAATCCCGAATGAGTGGGTATGGATTTTTTTGCTAAAACATGTTAATAGAAAGTTTTTTCTTTTTAATAATATGTATTTGTTTGTCAGTTACGAAATAATCACTACCTTTGCACCGCAAAAAATTTTTTAGTAATAACAATACAAAACAGCGTTTTATGAACAATTACGAAACCGTTTTCATTTTGACTCCCGTTTTGTCTGACGCTCAGATGAAGGAAGCGGTAGAGAAATTCACGAACCTTCTGAAAGCTCAAGGAGCTGAAATCGTGAACGAAGAGAATTGGGGCTTGCGCAAGTTAGCTTATCCTATCGACAAGAAGACAACAGGCTTCTACCAGTTGGTTGAATTCAAGGCAGATCCTAGTGTTATCGCTACGTTGGAGTTAACTTCCGTCGTGATGAACGTGTGATTCGCTTCCTGACTTTCCGCCAGGACAAGTATGCAGCAGAATATGCAGCAAAGAGAAGAAGTCTGAAATCATCTAAAGAAACAGTAAAGGAGAATTAATCATGGCAGCAACTCAATCAGAAATCAGATATTTGACTCCGCCTTCAGTAGACGTTAAGAAGAAAAAATATTGCCGTTTCAAAAAGAATGGCATCAAGTATATCGATTACAAAGATCCTGAATTCTTGAAGAAATTCCTGAACGAGCAAGGTAAGATTCTTCCGCGTCGTATCACTGGTACTTCTTGAAGTTCCAGCGTCGTGTGGCTCAGGCTGTAAAGCGAGCTCGTCACTTGGCTTTGCTTCCTTACGTGACCGATTTGATGAAATAATAAATTAGAGAGGAGACAGAATATGCAAGTTATTTTGAAAGAAGATGTAGTGAACTTAGGCTACAAAGACGATATCGTAACGGTTAAAGACGGTTACGGACGTAACTTTCTAATCCCCACGGGTAAGGCAGTGATCGCTTCAGAGTCTGCAAGGAAGTATTGGCTGAGAACTTGAAGCAACGTGCTCACAAGTTGGCTAAGATCAAGGAAGACGCTCAGACTTTGGCCGCTAAGTTAGAGGGTGTAGCTTTGACGATCGGTGCTAAGACAAGCTCTACAGGTACGATCTTCGGTTCTGTAACGAATATCCAAGTTGCTGAGGCTTTGGCTAAGGCTGGTTTCGAGAATAGATCGTAAGATTATCTATATCAAGGAGTCTGTTAAGGAAGTAGGTAGCTATAAGGCTGTTTTGAAACTTCACAAAGAGGTTTCCGTTGAGGTTCCTTTCGAGGTTGTTTCTGAATAATAGATACTTTAATATATCATGAAAGAGGGTAGTTTCGAAACTGCCCTTTTTTGTTTTAATTATAAAAAAAGATATCTGTCAATCAGCAAAAAAGCGCTACATTTGTCTCCAAATTTGCAATAATTTTAGAAAGTGAGCAAAAAGTCTTTTCTATATATTAACTTGCTATTTGCGTTGTTTTTTTTTTGCCCGGACTTCAGGCGAGAGAGAAGACTTTTACGGTCGTGATCGATGCTGGGCATGGCGGTAAGGACCCGGGAGCTAGAGGGGCGAATGTTAATGAGAAGGAGATAAATCTCGCTGTCGCCTTAAAATTGGGTCGATTGATAGAGAATAACGCGGAGGATGTGCGTGTGATCTATACTCGTAAGACGGATCGTTTTATCGAGTTGGACGAACGTGCGAATATAGCGAACCGCAATAAGGCGGATCTTTTCGTGTCTATCCATACGAATGCCGTAAAGCGTGGAAGTACCGTGCAAGGTACGGAGACGTATACGCTGGGTTTGGCCCGTAGCGAAGAGAACTTAGAGGTGGCTATGAGTGAGAACTCAGCGATCTTGTTGGAGGATAATTATCAACAACGGTATGAGGGATTTGACCCGAACTCTTCGGAGTCCTATATCATTTTCGAGTTTATGCAGAATAAGCATATGGAGCAAAGTATTAGTCTGGCTTCCGAGATACAGAAATCGTTCGGGGCTTGTAAGCGGGTGGACCGTGGCGTAAGACAGGCTGGTTTTTTGGTGCTTCGTAAAACGAGCATGCCCAGTGTTCTGGTCGAGTTGGGGTATATCTCGAATCGTCAAGAAGAGCAGTTCATGAGAACCGCCGCCGGACAAAATAAATTGGCGGAAGCGTTGTACGATGCTTTTTGCAAATATAAGAAGAATTACGATCGTCGTAAAGGAAATATTTCCGGAGCTGTCGTTGCTCCCGTAGCGAATGAGAAAACTCCGCCTCCGGGGAGCGAGGCTGATATCTTAAATAAAAAACAGCAAGCCACAAGACAGAAAACCTCAGTTTCTTCTACCACTTCCGTGAACAGAACACGAAAGGAAAGGTTATATATAAGATACAATTCTTGACTTCCAATAAGAAGCTTCCTGCGAACTCCCGGTTATTTAAGGGGTACAAGAACGTGGATTTCTATGTGGAGAAAGGTATCTATAAATACACGTATGGCGAGACTTCGGATTTTAACTCGATCCGGAAGATGCGCCGAACGATCGCAAAAGATTTTAAAGATGCTTTCATCATCGCTTTTAAGGATGGGAAGAAGGTGAAATATTAATGATTTAGGAATAAATTATACATTATAAATAAAGGAAATGAAAAGTGTATTCACTAAAGAGGCGAAGATCGGACTTGTGACGATCGTAAGTCTGGCGTTATTGTATTTAGGCATTAATTATCTGAAGGGTATTAACCTGTTTCAACCGGTGAACCATTACTACGTATCATTCAGCAACGTAAAGGGGGTGACGATTTCCAGCCCTGTATTTGTGGATGGTTTTAAGGTGGGATTGGTTCGTGATATTATTTATGACTATGATACGACCGGTAAGATCATCGTTGAGGTTAGTTTGGAAGATAAGATGAGGCTGAATAAGGGAAGTTATATAGCGGTTGTCAATACTTTCTTAAGCGGAGCTGAGTTGCATATCCATTTGAACACTTACGTGGATGACTTTTTGAAGCCGGGTTCTACGCTTGAGGGACGAATGGAAGAGGATATGATGCAATCCGTACAGGAGAAGATCTTGCCAAGCGTTGAGAACCTTTTGCCGAAGATCGACACGATCTTGGGTAGCTTGCAAACCTTGATCGCTCATCCGGCCTTGGCTCAATCCTTGAATCATATCGAAAAAACGACTAGCAACCTAGAGGTGTCTACCCGTCAGTTGAATCAGATGTTGAGTAAGGATGTACCGGGTATCGTGAATAACTTGAAGACGATGACGGATAATTTCTCGGAGGTGAGCGCCAACTTGAAAGAATTGGATTTGGCTACAACGGTCAATTCCATCAATGCGACCTTGGCGAACTTGAAGTTGACTACGGATAAATTGAATTCGACGGATAATAGCATCGGCTTGTTGTTAAACGACAAAGGATTGTATGATAATCTGAACAGCACGATGGACAACGCCTCTAAGCTATTGCTTGATTTGCGGGAGAATCCGAAGAGATACGTGCATTTCTCTGTTTTTTGATTATGTTAAAAAATCATAGCATAAAAGACGTTATTTAGAATCATTCTAATTAGACAAAAAGTATTAGGGGACTCCTGCTGATTATATACATAAGGCCTTTAGGTAAAGTGAGATAGATACTTCCTGAGGCCTTATTCCGTCACCGGACGTCAGCGTTTACGCTTTTGTAGAGGTCTCTAAAATAAAGGGTTTTTGAACATTGGTCGATCTAAATAACAGTAAATCAGATAGGTATTAGTAACTGTCTGAATCTAAAAGGGATATTGAAAATTCATATTTACCAAACAAAATAGCACTTTTTTTTCGGAATTAATTTCTAAACTTTGTAGTCCGAATGTAAAAAAGTATTAGTGGGAGAGTAAGAAATCATGCAGACTGATTATCAAACATTGTGGAATAAGTGCCTTGCGGTCATAAAGGATATTGTGCCTAAGGCAGCTTTTGACACATGGTTCGTACCTATCGTTCCGTTATCATACGAAGACAAGAAGTTTACCATACAGGTGCCTAGTCAATTCTTCTATGAGTATCTGGAAGAGAAGTATGTTAATGTTTTGAAAGTTACATTGTATCGTGTAATCGGTCAAGGAACCATTCTTAACTACCGTATCATGGTGGATAAGACAACTGGTGGTACGGTTGATTATCCGGCGGAGAATGCTTCCACCGCTGTAAAGAAAGTCACTCCCAAGGACGCTAACAAGGCTCCGAATCCTTTTATGACGACTGCTCCGCAGGATTTGGACCCTCAGTTGAACCCGAAGTATAATTTTGATAATTATTTCGAGGGTACGAGCAATAAGCTGGTTCGTACGGCGGGTGAGGCTGTTGCCCAGAATCCGGGAAAGACTACGTTTAACCCGTTGTTTATTTTTGGTCCGTCAGGAGTGGGTAAAACTCACTTATGCCATGCGATCGGAATCCGTATCCGGGAGTTGCATCCGGAAAAAAAAGTGTTATATGTATCTTCGCATTTGTTCCGGGTACAGTTTACAGATGCTATCCGTAAGAATACGACTAATGACTTCTTGAATTTCTATCAAAATATCGATGTGCTGCTGTTGGATGATATACAGGAGTTGATCGGTATGGATAAGACTCAAAATACATTCTTCCATATTTTCAACCACTTGCACCAGTTAGGTAAGCAGCTTATCTTGACTTCTGATAAACCTCCTGTGGATTTGCAAGGGATGGAAGAGCGCTTGATCACCCGTTTAAAATGGGGATTGACGGCTGAGTTGAGCCGTCCGGATCTGGATCTACGTAAAAAGATACTGAAGAATAAGATCAACCATGACGGAATCATGATTCCGGATGAGGTCTTTAACTTTATCGCTAATAATGTGACGGAGAATGTCCGTGACTTGGAAGGTATTCTCGTCTCTTTAATGGCTAATGCGGTTATCAATAATCGTGAGATCGATCTGCCGTTGACGAAACGTGTGGTTAGCCAAGCGGTTCGGTTGGAGAAGAAACAGATCTCCGTACAGATGATTCAGGAGATCGTTTGCAAGTATTTCAACTTGGAGCAATCGGTTATCCAGACTAATTCCGTAAACGTGAGATCGTGCAAGCCCGTCAGATCACGATGTATTTGGCGAAGAAATATACGGACTCCTCTTTTTCCCATATTGGAAAGATCGTAGGAAAGAAAGACCATGCGACGGTCTTGCATGCTTGTAAGACGATCAAAGACCAGATTGAGACTAGTAAGTCTTTCCGGTCTTCCGTAAGGAAATCGAGGTCTTGCTCAAGAACTAAATTAAGAATCCCTATATTTAGTAGGATAAGGACGTCTCTCTAAAAGAGGCGTCCTTCTTTGTTTTGAAGATCCGTATAAGTGTTAAGTTTTCTTTTGGAAAACTATTTGATGCTTAGTTTTGTTTAAGTAGTTGAAAATGTGGAGTTGCAAGTTTTGTTTTGGAAAACTTTTCAATAAGTATTCTTTTTAACGTAGGGTAATTTGGATAACTGGTAAAGTATGCGTAAACTTGCAGTCGCAAAATAAATATAATAATTGTGGATCGTAAAACTTACACTTTTGATGAAGCGTTTAAGGCTTCATTGGATTACTTTACCGGTGACGAATTGGCCGCAAAAGTATGGGTAAATAAGTATGCCTTGAAGGATGCGTTTGGAAATATCTATGAGGAATCTCCGAATGATATGCATCATCGCTTGGCAAGTGAGATTGCCCGTGTGGAAAAAAAGTATCCGAATCCGTTGTCGGAACAAGAACTTTTCGACCTGTTTGATCATTTCCGCTACATCGTGCCGCAAGGAAGCCCGATGACGGGAATTGGCAATGATTATCAAATTGCCTCACTCTCTAATTGTTTTGTTATCGGATTGGACGGGCAAGCGGATTCGTATGGTGCGATTATTCGTATTGACGAAGAACAGGTACAATTAATGAAGCGCCGTGGTGGTGTAGGCCATGATCTTTCGCATATTCGCCCGAAAGGTTCTCCGGTTAAGAATTCTGCGTTGACTTCTACCGGGTTGGTTCCGTTTATGGAACGTTATTCGAATTCCACCCGTGAGGTGGCCCAAGATGGCCGTCGTGGAGCTTTGATGCTGAGCGTTTCTATTAAACATCCGGACTCGGAGGCGTTTATCGACGCTAAGATGACGGAAGGTAAGGTTACAGGTGCAAATGTATCTGTGAAGATTGATGATGATTTCATGAATGCCGCGGTTAATGGCGGTACCTATAAGCAACAATATCCAATTGATTCGGATTCTCCCGTTTATGTGAAGGATATCGATGCTTCTGGCTTATGGAAAAAAATTATTCATAACGCTTGGAAATCCGCTGAACCGGGTGTGCTATTCTGGGACACGATCTTACGTGAGTCTGTACCAGACTGCTATGCGGATCTGGGGTTCCGTACGGTTTCCACGAATCCTTGTGGCGAGATACCTCTTTGTCCGTATGATAGTTGCCGTTTGTTAGCGATCAATTTATATTCATATGTGGTAAATCCGTTCACTCCGGACGCTTATTTCGATTATGATTTGTTCAAGAAGCATGTTAGGTTTGGCCCAGCGGATTATGGATGATATTATTGATTTGGAGTCGGAGAAGATCGAGATGATCTTGGCTAAGATCGACTCGGATCCGGAATCCATGGAGGTAAGACAAACAGAGCGTCATTTGTGGGAAAAGATCCAACGAAAGACTTTGCAAGGACGCCGTACAGGTGTGGGCATTACGGCGGAAGGCGATATGATTGCCGCTTTAGGTTTGCGTTATGGAACAGAAGAAGCAACCGATTGTGCGGAACTTATACAAAAGACATTAGCTTTGGCCGCTTATCGTTCATCCGTAATGTTGGCGAAAGAACGTGGTGCCTTTGAGATATTCGATGCGAAGCGTGAGGAAAAAAATCCGTTCATCAACCGTTTGCGTGAGGCTGATCCTGCTTTATATGAGGATATGTTGAAATACGGCCGTCGTAATATCGCTTGCTTAACAATCGCTCCGACGGGAACGACTAGCTTGATGACACAAACCACTTCCGGTATAGAGCCGGTATTCTTGCCGGTATATAAGCCGCCGCCGCAAGGTGAACCCGAACGATGCGAGGCTCGTGTGGACTTCGTCGATGAGACAGGCGACGCATTCGAAGAGTATATCGTATTCCATCATAAGTTTGTAACGTGGATGCAAGCGAATGGTTATTCGGCAAGTAAGAAATATACACAAGAAGAAGTAGAGGAGCTAGTTGCCAAGTCTCCTTACTATAAAGCGACGTCAAACGATGTCGACTGGTTGCAGAAAGTCCGTATGCAGGGACGTATTCAGAAATGGGTGGACCACTCCATCAGCGTAACAATCAATTTGCCGAACGATGTAAGTGAGGAGTTGGTAGATTCTTTGTATGTTGAGGCATGGAGATGCGGATGTAAAGGATGTACTGTTTATCGAGATGGTTCTCGTTCCGGTGTCTTGATTGCGACAGATAAAAAGAAGAAAAAAGAAGATTGCAACTGTATGGAGCCGCCGGTTATCGTGGCTACCCGTCCGCGCGAACTGGAAGCCGACGTGGTGAAATTCCAGAACAACCGTGAGAAGTGGATCGCTTTCGTCGGCTTGTTGAATGGCCGTCCGTATGAGATCTTTACCGGTCTTGCCGATGACGATGAAGGTATCATGTTGCCGAAGAACGTTTCGAAGGGTAGCATTATCAAGAGCTATGACGAGGACGGCCAGAAGCATTACGACTTCCAGTTCAAGAATAAGCGTGGTTACAAGATGACGATCGAAGGTCTGGACGGCAAGTTTAATCCGGAATATTGGAACTATGCTAAATTGATTTCCGGTGTGCTCCGTTACGGAATGCCTATCGATCAGGTTATAAAACTGGTACAGGGTATGGAGTTGAATAGCGAGTCTATCAATACTTGGAAGAATGGCGTGGAACGGGCCTTGAAGAAATATTTACCGAACGGCATGGAAGCGAAAGGGCAGAAATGTCCGAACTGTGGGTTGGAGACCTTGATTTATCAAGAAGGTTGTTTGATCTGCACGAATTGGTTTATGAGCCTCTAAATGCGGTTAAATAATTGACTAAATCTATATACCATGAAAGTCACTTTTAATATAAACTTCCATACCGTTTGGGGACAGAAGTTATGTGTAGTGGGCTCCATACCGGAATTAGGCTCTTGGGAACCTGCTTTGGCTAAGGAGATGAATTACTCTGGGGATGGAAACTGGAAACTGGAACTGGATCTTCCACCCGATATAAAAGATATAGAATATAGATATTTCTTAAGTGTTAATGATAAGCAGATCTTTGAGGAGTGGGAGAAGAATCACCGGATTGTATTGGATGGACAATCTGATTCTTACATCCTTTATGATTATTGGCAAATCCGTCCGGATAATCTAGCCTTTTATTCTTCGGCTTTCACCAAAAGTTTATTCGCTCATCCCTGCAATACACATGAGAGGGTCGTTAGAAGTGGAAGAAAATTGGTGATAAAGATATCCGCTCCCCGGGTGGAAAAGAATCAGTGTGTAGCCATTACTGGAAATCAAGAATGCTTAGGTAACTGGCATCCGGACAAGGCTTTATTGCTGAGTTGCGATACTTTCCCGGAATGGCATATTGATTTAGACGCTGCGGAGATACGGTATCCTTTAGAATATAAATTTTTGGTTTGGGATAATGATTCCCGTCAACCTTTGTATTGGGAGAGTGATGAGAATCGTATTCTAAGTCTTGTTCCGCAGAAACAGGGTGAGACCGTTGTTATATCTGGTCTTTACTTCCGGGATAGCTTACCGTTATGGCGTTGTGCCGGCTCGGTTATCCCCGTCTTTTCCTTGCGCTCGGAAAAGAGCTTTGGAGTAGGTGATTTGGGAGATTTACACATGTTGGTGGATTGGGCTAGAAAGACGCACCAACGTATCATTCAAGTATTACCTATGAATGATACGACAATGACCCATACTTGGGTGGATTCCTATCCGTATAGCGCTATTTCTATTTATGCCCTTCATCCCATGTATGTGGATTTATCGGCTTTGGGGACCTTGAAAGATCCGGAGAGAGCTGCTTTTTATGCAGGGAAGCAAAAAGAATTAAACGCAAAAGATACGGTTGATTACGAGGAAGTACTGAAATATAAATTGGGTTATTGTCAAGAATATTTCGCAGGGGAGGGTAAGGCCGTATTAGATACGCCGGAGTTTAAAGAGTTCTTGGCGCAAAATGAGTCATGGTTGATGCCTTACGCTACTTATTGTTTCTTGCGGGAAAGTTATGGGACATCGGATTTCTCTCAATGGCAAGGTAATTCTACTTACAATAAGACACGTGTTCGCGCCCTATGCCGGGAAGATAGTGACGCATGGCCGGAGATCTCGTTCTCTTATTTCTTGCAATATGTATTGCACAACCAGTTCAAGTCGGTATCGGATTATGCCCGTAAGAATGGAGTTGTATTGAAAGGTGATTTACCCATTGGCGTGAGCCGCACTAGTGTAGAGGCTTGGACGGAACCGAAATACTTTAATATGAACGGTCAGGCCGGTGCTCCCCCCGACGACTTCTCCGTAAATGGTCAGAACTGGCTGTTCCCGACCTATAACTGGGATATGATGGAGAAAGATAATTTCTCTTGGTGGAAAAAACGCTTCGCTAAGTTAAGTGATTATTTCGATTGTTTCCGTATAGATCACATCTTGGGATTTTTCCGAATATGGGAGGTTCCTTGTGAATATGTGCAAGGGCTTTGTGGTCATTTCAATCCAGCGTTGCCGTTCTCGAGAGAAGAGATCGAGCAGTATGGATTGAATTTTAACGAATCTCGTTTCACGACCCCACATATCAATCGACAATTTTTATCGGAATTGTTTGAGGAAAATACAGAAGAGGTGATAGGTGCTTATTTGGCACAATCCTCCTCCCGGCATTATGTGTTAAAACCGTTCTGTGATACGCAAAGGAAGATTGAGGCGTTGTTTGCGGATAAGGCGGATCCAGTTTCCCTACGGATCAAGAATGGCCTGTTTACGATTGCGAATGAGGTATTATTTCTTCGTGATCCAAGAGAGACCGATAAGTTTCATCCCCGGATCTCGGCGAATCAATCCTATATCTATCGGGAATTGAGTGGTTCCGACCGTTATGCGTTCGATCAGTTATACTGGCATTTCTTCTATCATCGCCATAATGATTTTTGGAAGGCGCAAGCGTTTAAGCGTTTGACACCGTTGGTTGCGTCCACGGAGATGTTGGTTTGTGGAGAGGATCTCGGTATGATCCCCGCCTCTGTTCCCGAGGTTATGAATAAGTTGCAAATACTAAGCTTGGAGATTGAGCGTATGCCGAAGAGCCCACAGCGGGAATTTTCCGATATGTTCAATCTGCCTTATCATTCGGTTTGTACGACTTCTACACATGATATGACTCCTCTTCGTAATTGGTGGAAAGAAGATCCGGAGAAGACACAGCGTTATTACAACCATGTATTGCAACGGATCGGTGAGGCCCCGGATGAATGTACGGCTGAAATCGTTGCCCAGATTATTTCTAATCATTTGAAGACTCGTTCCATGCTGACGATTATTCCGTTGCAGGATTGGTTTGCTATGGATGATTCTATCAAGCGGAAGGATATAGAATCCGAGCGTATTAACGTTCCTGCGAATTCAACGCATTATTGGCGCTACCGGATGCATATTACGTTGGAACAGCTTTTGCAGGCTGATAACCTGAATAATAAGATCGTCTCGTTGATAAAAGAGGCTGGACGAAAATAAGAAAGACTAAGGGCCGTATCGAAAAGTGCGGCCCTCAGTCTATTTGTCCGCTTTCTTTTTCTCGGAACACATCGAGCAGGCTCCGTTGAACCGTGCGTTTGGTTCGATCTCTAGGGATTGGGTATATATATCTCCCTTGATAATTGCTGTTGATTTTAGAATAAGCTTTGCGCTTACTTTTACGGAGCCATCTACCTCACCGAGAATCTCAGCATTCTCGGATACGATATTGCCTGTTACGCTACCTTTGGGGCCGATAACGATCTTGCCGTTGCAACTGATGTCCCCTTCTACTTTTCCATCCAAGCGAAAGTCTGTCTCTGTGATAATATTACCCTTTATCGTTGTCCCCGCAGCCAAGGCGTTGTGTAATCCGCCTGCGGCATTTTCATCTTTTTGTTTTATTCCCATCATAATGTGTTGTTACTTGGTTGACAAATATAAGACTATTTTTTTGCAGGAAGGTTTACTTTCTATACATTTACAGATAAATTAAAAGATTATGACAACAAAGATTGAATTACGAAGGATGACATTCTATGCCTATCATGGCGTGGCACCCCAAGAGACCCGGGTTGGGAATACTTTTATCGTAGATTTGATACTGACAGCGCCGTTGGAGAATGCGGTATGGAGCGACGATTTAAGCGATACGATCAATTACGCCACAGTATATGAAACCGTGAAAGCAGAAATGGCTATCCCCTCGAGACTTCTTGAGCACGCGGCAGGGGCGTATCTTGAAGGCTTTGAAAGAGAGATTTCCACAGATCACGGAGGTGGAACTTGTCTTGTCTAAATTAAATCCTCCGTTTGGCGGAGATATTCATAGTGCTTCGATAATTCTTAAAGAAAGCTTTCTTTCTGTTTAGAAACTTTTATTTACCTTCGCGTTTGTAAAGAAGTGATGCGATATACGATATACTAAAAGCACAAATACGATAACATTATGGCATTTACCAACAACGTAATGATTGTCCGCCACGGATTGCTGGCGAAGTTAGTGAAGCTTTGGAAGGAAAACCGTCTGCTCGAAGAGATAGACCGTCTGCCTATCGAGTTGAGTCCCCGTAAGTCGAAAGTCATCGGCCGTTGCTGTGTGCACAAGGAACGGGCTGTGTGGAAATACAAGACCTTGCCTTTGCTCGGATTTGATATGCAGGACGAGGAAGATGAGTTGACACCGCTTTCAGAGTATGCGAAGCGTGCCTTGTTCCGCTCGGAGAATAAGAAGGAAAATATCATGTGTGTAGTGGATGAGGCGTGTTCCTCTTGTGTCTCCGTGAATTATGAGATCACGAATCTTTGCCGGGGTTGCGTGGCTCGTAGTTGTTATATGAACTGCCCGAAGGACGCTATCCGCTTCAAGAAGAACGGGCAGGCGGAGATCGACCATGATACCTGTATCAGTTGCGGCAAATGCCACCAGAACTGCCCCTACCATGCTATCGTGTATATCCCGATCCCTTGCGAGGAAGTTTGCCCGGTGAAGGCGATCAGCAAGGACGAGTACGGGGTGGAACATATCGACGAGTCTAAATGTATATATTGCGGTAAATGTGTGAATGCTTGTCCGTTCGGTGCTATCTTCGAGATCTCGCAAGTATTCGATATCTTGCAACGCTTGCGGAATAAGGAACAGATGGTAGCGATTGTCGCTCCGTCTATCTTAGCTCAGTTTAGCGCTCCGAAGGAAAAAGTGTATGGCGCTATCAAGTCCTTGGGATTCGAGGAAGTGGTTGAGGTGGCGCAAGGCGCTATGGAAACCACCCGTCATGAGGCGGAAGAATTGATCGAGAAATTGAAAGAAGGACAACCGTTCATGACCACTAGTTGCTGTCCGTCTTACGTGCAATTGGCCGAGAAACATATCCCGGATTTAAAGAAATACATCTCTTCTACTGGATCTCCGATGTATTATACGGCCCGTATCGTGAAGGAAAAATATCCGGATGCGAAGATCGTGTTTGTTGGCCCGTGCGTGGCGAAACGAAAAGAGGTGAAACTAGATCCGTGCGTGGATTTTACACTTACGTTTGAGGAAGTAGGTTCCGTATTGGAGGGATTGGGTATCAAGATCGAGGAGGCCCAGCCTTTCTCTGTATTATTTAACGCTGTCCGTGAGGCGCATGGCTTCGCCCAAAGTGGTGGTGTGATCAACGCCGTTAAGGTTTATTTGAAGGACGAGAACGTAAATGCCGTGCAGGTAGCCAACCTGACAAAGAAAAATGTGGCATTATTACGTGCTTATGCTAAAACCGGAAAGGCTCCCGCGCAGTTTATAGAAGTGATGGCTTGCGAGGGCGGTTGTGTGACCGGTCCTTGTACGCACGCCGATAAGACTGCCGGACAAAAGCAGCTTATTAAGGAGCTTACTAAATTCTAGACAAAATGATTAAAAAATTGGTTTTATTTGTCTCCTTGACGGGAGTTTTTCTATGTACCGCTTCTTGCGGACATAAAGAATTACCGTCAATGGGAGATTATTCCGTACAGGTATTTAATGATACCCACGTACGTTTCGCTCCGGATGTATATCCCGCCGCTTTTAACGCTCCGGGACCGGACAGTATCTATCATTTGGTGAATGGCCGTATTATCTTGAAGAAGGTAACATTGCCGGAATATAAGCGAAACGTTTCCGTCAAACTCCGGGTTACGGTAGCTTCGAATGGAGATCGCTGGGATAAATCCGGCTCTTGTTTTGTATTGCCAAATGCCTCGGGCATTAATTTGTTGAATATCGCTAAAGGGGAGAAGGAGTTTCCTGCGGTGGATAGCGTGAAACTGGAGAAGATGATCGGTATCATCCCCGGGACGGATTATCAACCTACCGTGGAATTGATGCGTTTCATGACTCCGTTCGGAGTAGGGCATTACAGTAGTCCCGAGGATAGCTTGACGAAACATCGTAAACCTGTGTATGTCGACCATTGGGAGGATAGCGTAAGCTGGGAGCAAGACATAACCGATTTGTATCCTCTTCTGGAAGGTGGCGCTTATGTTGGGATCTTTATCGATACATGGACACCGGAAGGATACGTCGCTAGCATGACGATCGATGTGGACGAGTCCGATCTGACTTGCGACGCTTTGCCGAAGAAACATGTAGAGCCGTTGATGAATACGGTTTATTATATCGGGCAGGAATATCCGGATATATTCGCCCGGAAGGACGTGTCATTGGATTTTGATATTCCTCAAGGCGCACGTGATGTCCGTCTGAAATATATCGTTACGGGACATGGCGGTCATTCCGGTGGTGATGAGTTCGTGGAGAAACAGAATATTGTATCTGTTGATGGAGTTCCTGTCTTGGATTTTGTTCCTTGGCGTACGGACTGCGCTTCTTTCCGTCGTTTCAATCCGGCTACCGATGTTTGGTTGAAAAGCGTCTGGCTGCCTATATCACCGAAAGGGTTATTCGGAGAAAGAAGTAGAGGAACCCTTGGCGTCTTCGGATCTTTCCCGCTCTAATTGGTGTCCCGGATCGGACGTGATACCGGAAGAGGTGGAGCTGAAGGATATCCAACCCGGCCATCATACGCTGACGGTGAGTATTCCGGAAGCGGCAGAAGTGGATGGGAATAAGCTGAATCATTGGTTGGTCTCAGCCTATTTGGTCTGGGATGAGTAAATAATGTGATAATATGTTATGTACCAATGTGCCAATCATGCTCTCTTCAACTAATTGGCATATTGGCACATTAGCCAATTAAAAAATTATTGATATGGAAGACTTGTTACCTTTCGCCCTATTATGTTTCACTTCGTTTTTTACGTTGACCAATCCACTCGGTACGATGCCGGTTTTCTTGACCATGACCAATGGTATGAATGACCATGAGCGGAAAGCGATTGTCCGAAGGGCCACGATCGTGTCGTTCATCACCTTGATGGTTTTTACTTTCTCCGGTCAGTTCCTGTTTAAGTTCTTTGGTATCTCCTCGAACGGCTTTCGCATAGCTGGCGGCTTTATTATCTTCAAGATTGGGTTTGATATGCTTCAAGCACGCTACTCGAACGCGAAGTTGAAAGAGGAAGAGGTGAAAACCTATGCGGATGATATATCCATTACTCCTCTGGCAATCCCGATGTTGTGCGGTCCGGGAGCGATCGCCAACGCAATCATGCTTATGGATGACGCCTCGACACTCAGCTTAAAGGGTACGTTGATTGGTATTATCGCATTGGTTTATTTTATCACGTTCTTGATCTTACAAGCTTCTACCCGTTTGGTACGGATATTGGGAGAGACTGGAAATAACGTGATGATGCGTTTGATGGGATTGATACTGATGGTGATCGCCGTGGAATGTTTCGTAAGCGGATTGAAGCCTATCTTGATCGATATCTTGCGTGAGGCGATGGGCTAACAAATTACCAGACCAGCTTCTTTCTGCGATGGGCGCTAAATATTGGAATAACCTTTTTTATCCTCATCGCAATCGGAGATATTTGCTTTCCAGATAAGTAGCTCTGCTTGGAACGGGAGATACGATATGATATCATGGGTGTGTGTTGTTCCGTTTGAGATCGTGATCTTCTTGGATTTAGCATACAGGTTCATATCCTTCATTTTTTGCTGTCCTTCAGGTGTCGTATCATGAACTTCTTGTGTGAAATGAAGTCTGTTTATTTTTAACATGGCTAGGTGATCGATTAATTCTTTGAGATTATCCTTCGAGATGAGAGTGAAAGGTGTGTGTATTGCCACGGTCCGATTGCTGTATCAGGGGCCATCTAGTATGGTCATTCCCGGTACGTTCCATTGAATATCTCTACCTGAGTTGGGCTGTTTATTGCTGGAGGAAGCAGAAAACGTAAGGTTTGCGTTGCGTAAAAGAAACCTTTTTGTCCGGATGCTTTTATTAGAATACAAGAGGGGGCTATATTCAGTTTATAATGTTCGGCCGCTAGTTCTTTGTCTGTGCGGAATATGATATTGGCTCGTTTGTCTTGTATTTTTATTTCCGGGGTGAATCCGGCGGAAAGCGTGAACAGATCGGTCAACTCCCGAGCGATCATAGCCTGTTTTTCATTTTCTACACTGATGAGGGTTGCCTTGTTGAATGTGAAATCACCTTTGTCTGATACACTTTGCAAGGGGAAAGGAATGATCTCCGGTTTTTCGTCCGGAAGGAAACATTTTACAAGTATCATAACCAAAATAATAAAATATATACCCGTTGTACGTAACATAAGAATAATTTTTAATGATATGCTTTTTTGTTTAATTTTTCACTTGCTGCAAATCTATGCTTTAAGGATATTTTCTTGAGTCCAAAATCGTCCGTGAAAATTCAAAAAACGTTTTTTTATACTCTGCAAGCCTTATATTTCGGACGATTTAGTGTTTTTGCCGAACAATGGGTGATATACAACTATGCGAGTATTTTGGAAGTTTTTACAATTATATCTATTGCTGTTTTTAGTGTGTTTAACAGAGTCTCTTTATGCAGCTCCTAGGTATTATTTTAAACAAATCTCTTTGGAAAACGGATTATCGCAGTCTTCCGTAAAATGTGTGCTGGTAGATGAAAGAGGGGTTATGTGGATTGGTACCCGATTTGGGTTGAATCGTTTCGATAGGGAAAAGATTACCGTTTATCAGGAGGAGAGGGAGAATCCGCATTCTCTTCCTTATAATGATATAGTTTTTTGGAGGAAGATGCGGAGGGAAATATTTGGGTAGGAACCTGTTGCGGATTGGCATATTTCGATCGTGGTACTTTCCGGAACCTGCTTTTGAGTCTTCTTCCGGTAATATTTATATTTCTGGAGTGGAAGGGCTGGTTAGGATACGGCCCGGCTATGACATTCATGAGGAAGAGGATTTTTCTGTGAGCATGATTAATTTGGCTTTAGATGGGTTACCGATTCATCCTGATGGTATATCCGGGGAACAGGCTATTTCCATTCCGTGGGATTATGTTTCCCTTGGGAGGGGTATAAATCAGGGGCGGATATCTATTTGGCGAAGCCGTTTGATATAGATTCCTTGTTGGTGATTCTGCGGAATATATTAAGACAACGAGACCTACTTCGTGTGCGTTATCGTGAGTCCGGTTGTCTATTCTCTCCAAAAGAGGATGCGACAAGCAATGCGGACGAACAATTCATGTGTAAATTGAATACGTTGCTTCGGGAGAACTTGAGTAATCCGGATTTGAATGTGCCTTTTATCGCCTCTGCGATGGCGATGAGTAGAACGACGCTTTATAGCAAGTTCAGTCATTTGTCGGATGTCTCGGTTGGTGATTATGTGATTCGGTTTCGTATGGTCGAGGCTTCTCGGTTGCTTTCATCTCATAAGGATATGAGTATTCAGGAAGTAGCGGACCGTGTCGGTTTTTCCAGCGCTCGTTATTTTAGTACGGCTTTTAAACAAAGCTATGGGGTCACTCCAACCGAATATCGTCGAAATAATTAAGTGTTAGTTGCAGACTATTCTTTTCATAAATTCAATCTTTTTAGCAGAATCTGATAGATATCTCCTATAAACAACTTTTTGGGTGAGTCATATGTTTTAAATAGCTCCTGAATGAGGACATTATGATAGATTTTCTATGATAATTATTATTGTCTACCTATTGACATTTCGGGTTGGCTAGTGTAAAATTGGCTTAAAAAAGTATGGCTACAATAAAAGTAAAGTTTCGTCCATCGACGGTGAGAGGCAAAGCGGGTGTTGTCTGCTACCAACTTTGTCACAGACAGGAGAATAGGCAAATAACTACCGATATGCGGATATTTCCTCATTGGTGGAATGGGGAGAAACGAGAGTTGGTTGTTACGCCTGACAATGAAAAAACTATTTTTTCTTATCAGAAACGAATAAATGCGGACTTAGTTGCGATCCGGAAAATCATTCGGGAATTAGATGCTGTAGGGGATGAATACACCTTATCCGATGTGATCAGGAGATTTCGATCTCCAAAAACTGAAACCGGAATGTTGGACTATTTGAGAAAAGAGATTGGACTCCTTCATGATAGCGGTCAATTCAGTACTTCCCGTAATTATTTACGAACATTGAACAGCTTCTCCTCTTTTTTTAGAGAATTGTGATATACCTCTCACCGCATTAGACTCCGATACGGCTTGCAAATATGAGAAATGGCTATGGGGAAGGAGAGTGAGTAAGAATAGTAGCTCATTTTATATGAGAATCTTGCGTGCCGCTTATAATAAAGCTGTACAAGAGCAACTTGTGGAGCAAGCTTTTCCTTTTCATGAGGTATATACCGGGATCGCCAAGACATCGAAACGTGCCGTTAGTGAAAAGACCATTTTGAAGTTGCAGAGACTTGACCTGTCTTATTCATCGGCTTTGGCTCTCTCTCGGGATTTGTTTGTATTCAGCTATAGTACTCGAGGGATGGCGTTTGTGGATATGGCTTATTTGAAAAAAGAAAATATAGGTAAAGGGGTAATTACTTACTGTCGCCATAAGACCGGTCAAAACCTGACGTTGCGAATTGAACCTTGTATAGAGGCGATCTTGAGACGATATCTATCGGACTCTTCGAAAACTCCCTATGTATTTCCAATCATTACCGATGAAAATCCGGATCGGGCTTACTTGCAATACCAAACGGGATTGAATTACCATAATCAGAAATTAAAGCGATTGGGGAAGTTAATCGGTGAGACATTGCCTCTATCTTCATACACTCCCCGCCATAGTTGGGCTACCGCTGCACGCAATCATAATATCCCTGTTGCGGTTATCAGCGCAGGAATGGGACATACCTCCGAGAAGACAACTCTTATTTATTTGGACTCTTTGGATAACTCGTTGATAGACAATGCGAATAATGGAATTTTAAAAGACCTAAATTCTACTGTCTCTTGGTAAGAAATCTTAGAAATACGTCGCAAATGTAATTATAATCTGCAAAACAAAAAAATAAAGGGGGGATTTTTGGATATAAATTGTATCCTCTGTTGATGTAACTCGTTAACAAATAGCATATATAAATACGTTAATTGTTTTCTTCTCTATTATTCTTTGTCTGGTCTGGAAAATGAGAGTGTATACTTTTTTCGACAACAACCTTATCTTTTTTCGAGTATCAAATTGAGTAAACCGAGTAAAAAAGTAGTTTTTATATATTTTATGTATTTGATAATAAGATAAATAACTATTTGTACTGTTTCTTACCAAGAAACGGTAGAAATATAGGGTTAGGGTTTCCCATTCACTGTAGTCAGGAATGGTCCTCATTTCGGAATTTTATATAAAAATAGCCGGATTAACCTTGATTGCTGTATATCCTTTAATCAAAAAATAAGGAAATACAGGAATGGAAGGTATATCCTCTTTGTACATGAATAAAAACGGTATAATTCATTGAAAACAATAACACTTGACGGCAACCATTGGTTTGCGCTAAAAGTATTTTATAACAAAGTTTTTGAGATCGAGGAATCCCTCAAGAAGGATGATATCGATTGCTATTTCCCTTGTGAGGATGCGGTGGTCATGCGGAATGGAGTAAGAAAGATCATACGTAAACCAATTATCAGTTCAATCCTGTTCTTTCATTCTACGACGTTGCGTGCGATGGAGATACAGCGACAATTCACGGACAAGGTGATACTGTATACAAGAGATAAGGAATTGAAAAAGGTGCCACTTATCATTCCGGACCGGGAGATGAATATTTTCATGTTGGTCACGTCATCCGGCGAGAAAGGAATGGAATATTTGGGGGCTGACAGTACCAAGTTTTGTCGGGGAGAACGTGTGAGAGTGATTGACGGGAAATTCAAGGGGGCGGAAGGATATATCTGCCGGATCAAGAAAAACAGCCGTTTGGTTGTCGCCATTCAGGGGGTCTGTGCCGTAGCGACCTCCTATATCCCACAAAGCTTTATTCAAAAAATATGAGAACGATAATAGAGACCGGTCTTTTTTTTCGGGTGGTTTTTTGATATCCATTTTACAGGGATTGATACTTATCCCCAATATCTTGTTGATCTCCTATAAGAAACGATTGTTCGATCAGCCCGACGAGCGTAAGGTGCATTCCATACCTGTTCCCCGCTTGGGAGGTATCTCTTTCTTCCCGGCGATACTCGTGTCGCTCTGTTTGATAATCGGTCTGTTCCATTGCGTTGGGATTCCGATAGCTCGTTTGCTAACCGATCGAAGTTTGTTGGAGTTACTGTTTTGGGTCAGTGGTTGTATGCTACTTTATCTCATTGGTGTGGCAGATGATCTGGTGGGTGTCGGTTATCGTTACAAATTTGTTGTTCAGGTTTTTACGGCGATCCTATTGGTGTTGCCGGGGGCATGGATTAACTCGTTAGGCGGTTTGTTCGGAATTTATATGCTTCCTTCGTGGGTGGGTATTCCTTTGACGGTTTTGATAGTCGTTTATATAACCAACGCTATTAACCTGATTGACGGTATAGACGGCTTGGCTTCCGGCTTGAGTTGTATCGCGCTTACCGTATTGGCGGCTATCTGTATATCTAACGGATCTTATTTTTATGCATTGTTGGCGTTAGCTACATTAGGTATATTGATACCTTTCTGGTTCTATAACGTTTTTGGCAACGCTCAGCGTGGGCACAAACTTTTCATGGGGGATACAGGAAGCTTGACGATCGGTTATATCCTCAGCTTCTTGGTAATACAACTAAGTGTCGTACATTCAGATGGGGAGGTCCGGACAAACCCTTATATGGTTATAGCATTCTCGACGCTCCTGGTTCCTCTTCTTGATGTCTTCCGTGTGGTGTTGCATCGATTACGTAAAGGCAGGAATCCCTTCTTACCGGATAAGAATCACATCCATCATAAGTTGTTGCGGACTGGTATGCGTGTCCGTACGGTATTGGTGACGGTCCTGTTAATCTCCTTCTTTTTCATAGGGATGAATATCCTGCTGTCCCCGGTTTTAAATCTTACTTGGTTATTGGTACTAAATATGTTGTTGTGGGCATTGATACATCTTATCATCAACCGGTGCATCATCCTTTATCAGGAAAAAGAGTGGCATCAATGAAATCAAATCAATTAATTTTATATCATGAATAAGAGTTCTCGTTATTCACATGTGTTTTTCATACAATTGGTAGGGTTGTTATTTCTTTTAAGCGCCTGTTCCACTACGCACCAAACGAATTATTTTCAAGATCTTCACCCCGGAGAGAGTGAGCAGAAGGTCGTGTCTCCATTGACGGTCAAGATACGACCGGGCGATCAGATCTCTATTCTGGTGAATAGCCGAGATCCCCAACTGACCAACCTATTTAATTTGCCGATCCTGTCGCAGCAGGTCGGACAGGTATCGCAAGGTAGTGGATCAAGTCGTGGCTTGTCCGGCTATACGGTAGACGATCGGGGTGAGATTGATTTTCCTGTATTGGGAAAAATCCATGTGGCGGGGAAAAGCCGGTCTGAGATAGCGGCCTTTATCAAGGATGCGTTGATTACAGGGAATTACGTAAAAGATCCGGTGGTGACCGTTGAATTTATGAACCCTACAATATCGGTTCTGGGTGAGGTGAACAACCCGGGGCGTTTCAATATCGACCGGGATCAAATGACCTTGTTAGACGCTATCAGTATGGCGGGCGATTTGACGATTTATGGCAAACGGGATAAGGTAATGGTACTACGTGAGGAAAATGGAGCGCAACGAGTTTACGGCATAGACCTTTGCTCCGCCAGCCAGATGTATGCGTCTCCCGCCTATAACCTCCAGCAGAATGACGTGATTTATGTGGAGCCGAATACCGTGCGGGCACGTCAGTCCACTGTCAACGGAAACAATGTTCGTTCCACCTCCTTTTTTGGATATCGCTGGCTTCCTTGTTGACAACGATTAGCGTACTTGTATTCAAATAATAATTGATCATTCAATTCATTCATTAAAAAATTATGGCTCAAAATAACGTTAGAACGGGTCAACCGGAGGACTTCATGCGGATTCAGGACTTGTTTTACCTCTGTCTCTCCAAGTGGTATTGGTTTGTCATCTCTTTGGGGATAACGCTAAGTGTCGCTATTCTTTATGTATTGGTTACTCCTCCGGTTTATATGCGGTCGGCGGCTTTGTTGATCAAGGACGAGTCGAAGGGGCAATCTCTTTCCGGCGAGGTGGGAGGCTCTTTTTCCGATCTGGGGCTTTTTCAGGCGAACACCAATGTGAACAATGAGTTGATATCCTTGCAATCTCCTGCGATTATGCTGGATGTCGTGAATCGATTGCGTTTGGATGTTGCCTATCATACGGATGGGGCTTTTTATCGCAAAGTCCTTTATGGACAGGATCTTCCGGTCTCTGTTTCATTTGCGGATTTGCAAGATAATGAATCCGTGTCTTTTACCTTACGTTTGCTGGATGAGGAGAACGTGGAACTATCCGATTTCATTCGGGAGGGTGAGGAGCTTGAAGAGACCTCGGTCATGACCTGTAAGTTACGGGAGTTGGTTACGACTCCGGTGGGTAAACTGACGATAGATCCGACCCCTTATTTTCAAGGAGCGTTCGCTCAGCCGATTTATGTCTCGCGATCCGGTCTGTATGGCACGTTATCCGCCTATTCCGGTAATTTGAGCGTAGCGTTAAGCGACGAGAAATCAACGGTGATCAACCTCTCGATTAAGGATGTCAGTGTGCGGCGTGCGGAAGACATATTGAATACCTTGATATCCGTCTATAATGAGAATTGGGTAAAAGACAAGAACCAGATCGCCATCAGTACCTCCATGTTTATCAATGATCGTTTGGGTGTGATTGAGGGGGAGTTGGGGAGCGTGGATGAGAATATCTCTACTTATAAAAGCGAGAATCTGCTGCCGGATGTGCAAGCGGCCTCCAGTTTGTATCTGGCGCAATCCAGCGAGACCAATTCCCGCATCCTTACTTTGAACACTCAGTTATCCATGGCCCGTTATATCCGGAACTACTTGACGAACGCTTCCAGCAAGAACCAGTTGCTACCGGCTAACTCCGGTTTGGAAAGCACCAATATAGAACATCAGATATCAGAATACAATACGACGCAGTTGCAACGTAACAATTTAGTGGCGAACAGTAGCGAGCGAAATCCGTTGGTGATGGATCTGGATCATTCCTTGCAGGCCATGCGTACGGCTATCATCTCGTCCATTGATAATCTGGTAGTCACGCTTAATACGCAAATTAGTACTTTGCGACAAAGCGAGAAGCAAACCACGGCCCGTATCGCCGCTAATCCCTCGCAAGCGAAATACCTGTTATCAGTGGAACGTCAGCAAAAGGTAAAAGAGTCATTGTATTTATTCCTGTTGCAGAAACGTGAGGAGAATGAGTTGTCCCAAGCTTTTACGGCATATAATACACGGTTGATCACCCCGCCGACGGGAAATATGCTTCCTATAGCCCCGGTTAAGAAGAATATCTTATTGGTAGCTTTTGCGCTCGGCTTGTTAATACCGGTCGTGATCCTGTTTATGTTGGAGAATATGAATACGACTATTCGCGGGCGAAAAGATATAGAGCGATTGACCATTCCATTCGTTGGAGAGATACCTTTGTCATATCGGGCGAAAAAAGGCTTTTTCCGGCGTAAGAAAGAGGAAAAGGCCATAATCGTAGTCAAGGAAAAAAGCCGCAACGTAATCAATGAGGCATTCCGGGTAGTACGTACCAATTTAGAGTTCATGATGGGAAAAGACGCTCACTCAAAGGTTATCATGGTATCTTCCTTGAATCCCGGTAGCGGTAAGACCTTTATAACGATGAATCTCTCCACGAGTCTCGCCGTAAAAAGTAAAAAAGTTCTGGCGATAGATATGGACCTTCGTCGAGCATCCCTTAGCGATTATATCCATTCTCCAAAGTGTGGCATATCCGATTACCTAAGCGGACAGGTTCCGGATTATAGCTCTATTATCGTAAAGGGAGAAACTATCGCCGGTTTGGATGTGATTCCCGTAGGTACGATCCCCCCAAACCCTACGGAACTTTTATTCTCGGAACGTTTTGCCACATTGCTGGAACAGCTCCGTATGGAGTATGATTATATCTTTATCGATTGTCCGCCGGTCGAGATCGTGGCCGATGCTTCCATTATCAATAAGTACTCAGACTTGACCTTGTTTATCATCCGTGCGGGATTACTTGACCGAAACCTGTTAGTGGATGTCGAGAAGTTCCATACGGAACGTAAATACGGCAACATGTCTTTGATCTTAAATGGAACAGACGGAGGAGGTAACCGTTATGGCTACAAATATGGCTACCATTACGGCTACGCCGGATATACGAAAGAGGAATAAATAGGATGTGGTTTTTCAAAAAGCAGACCAGTCTTGTGGGAAGCGGTATTTTGGAGGGATTTACTGATTACCATTCACATATATTACCCGGGGTGGATGATGGTATACGGACGTTGGGTGAATCTTTGGATACGTTGGATTGTTTGGAGAAACTAGGAGTTAAATCTATTTGGCTTACTCCCCATGTCATGGAAGACATTCCCAACACGAGCGAGAAATTGAGAGAACGTTTCCAGCTTCTTCTTCAATATTATTCCGGAGGTATAGCTCTCCATTTAGCCGCGGAATACATGTTGGATAACTTATTTGAGGAGCGACTGGCCTCGGAAGACTTGTTGCCGATTGGCAAGGCTCAAAAACATTTGCTAGTGGAGACTTCCTATTTTAATCCTCCGATGGGATTAAATAATATTCTGCTTCGGATCAAGGCAAAAGGCTATATACCTGTACTGGCGCATCCCGAACGATATATCTATATGAATGAGAAAGATTATTGGCGATTGAAAGGTATGAACGTGAGGTTCCAATTGAATCTCCTTTCCTTGATCGGTGCATATGGTCCGGAGGTTCGAGGTAAGGCGGAGTGGCTACTGAAAAACGGCTATTATCAACTCTGTGGAACTGATATTCATAGCCTTACGCTTTGGAAAGAAAGTGTTATGAAGAAAAGAATATCGGGAAATGTCTCTCGAATGTTGCAAGGCATCATAGCGACACATTTCCCGGGATAGTTAATGGAACAAGTAACGATATTCATCGCACGAGAAGCAGGGACAAGCTTTCTTTACGCCGGGCAAGTCACGATGCCCCACGATAAACGCATGAGGAAAGAGCGTGTGGAGTTTCCACAGGAGTTCCCTCAATCGCTCCTTCTGTTCCGGGGTACGGGTATCGGCGGTTTTGCCGCTTTCATCCAATCCGCCTTCATAACAAATACCTATGCTGCAACGATTGAGTCCACGGACATGGGCACCTACTTCCAGCAGTCGGCGATGCTGTGTCACGATTCCACTCCTGCGGATATAGAAATGATAGCCGATGGTACGGAATCCCCGTACCTTATGGTCACGGTGAAGCTGTTCCACCGTATAGTCACGGTCACTTTGGGTAGCGGAGCAATGTATGACGATGAAGCGGACAGAGTCCGCCCCATTCATCATCAATCCGCTTTCCACTTGCGTCAGCAGGGTACGCTCGTTGAGCGTCTCTTCTCCGCCGACAATCATGGGAAATGTTTCTTGCGTCATTGTCACTAGAATTTAGAAGTGAGAAACACAGGAAGATACACCTAATGCCGTTAAGGCTGCGATAATAGCCTGTACGATAGCTTGGACTATTTTCTTCCAATCGATTTTACTTGAATTGCTCATGTCTGTTCAAATTTGAGGGTGAATAATGTATAGTTCTTGGAGATCAGATCTCGTCGGGACTTTCGGAGTCCCCTTCCTCGGGAGTTACGATAGGTACCCCACCCTTAAAGTCGATTCTCACCAAATTGGTTTTCTCGGGCAGGAGCGCATAACGGAACGTCCCGTTAAGGATCGTATACTCGGCGTTAAACGCTGGTCGGATACTTTTCACCAGCTTGGCTGTCACCTCCTTGGGTGTGCTTACGCTTTTCTCGGTGAGCAACTCGTTGTAGAAGATGCCCAATCCGTCCAGCTTGATCTTGTAACCAAGCGCCATGTGGGTTTGGCAGAAATAAGCGAGACGTTCGATGACCCCGATCACGTCGGCCGGTGTCAAGGCCGACTCTTGTGCGATCTGGGTAGCCACCTGCTTGGTAGTGATTGTACCATAATAATAAGCTTGAGCACTGTAAACAGTTTCTCCCTTACGAGGGCCAATGTTCAAATCGATTTTTCTAGCATAAAAAGGCTGTGCCATAATGTTAAAATTTTAATAGTGAATACTCTGTTATTTTTATCAATGTCATTGACTGATACAAAAGTAAGGAAGTCGAAAACCTCACTTTCCGATGCTTTCGGTTTCATTCCGGTTGTTTCGTTTAAGGCGTTTCCGAAGTGAATAACTAATGGCTTGTCAAGTGAATAACTAGCGGCTATACCTAGTGAATAACTAACGGCTTCAGTTCCCGCTTACGGTTCACCGAGATACTGTACGATGATGCCTGTCTGTTTAGGCGTAAACGTTTTGTTGTGAGGCTTATAGTACGCTTTTTTCAACTCGGTGATCAGGTCGGGGCTATGCTTCATCAGGTTACGGAGGTTTGCGATGGCAGATTCCTCGTTATTTGTATCAGGAAAATAGAGCTTCGCCAACTCCCTTTTGGAGTAGGGGCGGATGCGGAAATTCGGTTCGTTCATATAATAAAAAGTTTTTTAATGAATACTTTAGATTGCTTTCTCATTCGAATGATATTGCGAAGCTACCGGAGCGAAGACATTAAACCATGAATAAATAAAAGCATTCGGTTATGATTCCGTGCCTATTCGGAAATCCGGGAAATAAATAAAGAAATGAGAGTTGAGGAAAAAAAGACATTTACCAATATACAATTGAGCGATGAAGAATGGTCTCTATACCGATATATCCCCAATGTGGAGAGATTAAAGTATTATGTCGGACGTATGAGAAACTGCATGAATATGGATCATGTGATGGATCACGTCGTGCTCCCCATGTTGCTGCATGAGCTGGAAGTCACCAAGGAAAATTCAGAGAAGAGAGACTTCTACACCCGATTACGCCCATTCATCAAGCACTTACGCGGCTCGTCCGGCACGACGCTGTTTGAGCGTATCACTCGATTGAACGAGATACTGAAAAGGGAGAAACGGTGCGGACAAACATTCGCCGGCATCCTTCAACAAATCAAGATAGAGCCCCCAAAGCTTGGCGAGGAAGCCTCCTGCATCATCGAACTGATCATAAGCTCCTCTCCCGAGAATGGTAATGTGATAAGCGTGAGCCCTATCCTTGTAGGAGTAGAGTATAGAAAGAAAGTCAACCAGAGCATCGGTAGGGAAATCGGCGTGAATGTATCTGGCCGATCTTTACAGGATCGTATATAATATAATTACAATTTTTAACAATAGGGAATGAAAGCATGTTTTATGGGCTTGGGTTATATTGGTTTGCCCACAGCCATTATCGCTGCCAAGCACGGCATTCAGATAACGGGAGTTGATATCAATCCCCATGTAGTGGAAATGACTAATGCGGGACATCTACACATCATTGAACCTGGTATGGAGAAAATGTTACAGGAAGTAGTGAAAACTGGCATGTTGAAGGCTTCGGTTACACCAGAAGTAAGTGATGCTTATTTTATGGTAGTTCCTACCCCTTTCAAGGGAAACCATGAACCTGATGTGAGTTACGTGGAAGCTGCTACTCATGCGGTATTGCCGTTGCTGAAAGAAGGGGATCTTTATGTAATAGAATCCACTTCACCCGTAGGAACCACAGAGGCCATGGCACGCATCATCTTTAATGAACGTCCGGAACTGGAAGGTAAGATTTATATTGCCTATTGTCCGGGCGCGTATTACCCGGTAATGTGATTTATGAATTGGTACATAATGACCGTGTCATAGGCGGTTTAAATCCTGAATCTACCGATAAGGCCTTTGAGTTCTATTCCCAATTTGTACAAGGTACGCTTCACAAAACGAACTGTCGCACGGCAGAAATGTGCAAACTGACGGAGAACTCTAGTCGCGATGTACAAATTGCTTTTGCCAATGAGCTTTCGCTTATCTGCGACAAGGCGGGCATCAATGTTTGGGAGCTTGTCAATCTTGCCAACAAGCATCCGCGTGTGAATATCCTGCAACCCGGTTGCGGTGTTGGGGGACATTGCATTGCGGTGGATCCATACTTTATCACTGCTGATTTCCCTGCGGAAAGTAAGTTGATTAGTGATGCCCGTGAAATTAACAACTACAAGAGTTTCTGGTGTGCCGAGAAAGTGAAGAATGCCATGTTGGAGTTTGAATTGAAACATCATCGCAAACCTTGTGTCGCTATGATGGGACTTGCTTTCAAACCCAATATCGACGATTTGCGTGAAAGCCCGGCAAAATACATCACTACGAAAGTGATGCAGAGTTGCAATAATGCCGATATTTTGGTTGTGGAACCGAATATAAAAAAACACAATGTCTTTAAATTGACTGATTATAAAGAGGCTTATGACAAAGCAGATATCGTGGTGTTTTTGACGGCACACATTCCATTTAGAGAACTGGAATGGAGGGGCGATAAGGTGACATTGGATTTTTGTGGAGTGTTTAAGAAATAAGATGGAGAATTAAAATATGAATAAGATTTTGGTTACTGGAGGAGCCGGGTTTATTGGTTCTAATCTTTGTGAGCATTTGTTGGCTCACAACTATGAAGTGGTATGTTTAGACAATTTTGCCACCGGTAAGCCAGAGAATGTGTTCCCGTTTTAGAACGCTATTCTGAAAAGTTTAAATTGATAGTCGGTGATATCCGGGTTTTGGCAGATTGTCGCAAAGCAGTGGAGGGTGTGGATTACGTTATGCACGAAGCCGCATTGGGAAGCGTACCTCGTTCTATCAAAGATCCGATTACTACGAACGACACCAATATATCCGGATTCTTGAATATGCTGGTAACCGCCCGAGATGCAGGTGTGAAACGATTTATATATGCTGCAAGTTCGTCTACTTATGGCGACAGCAAGTGACTACCGAAGGTCGAGGATGTGATAGGAAAGCCACTATCTCCTTATGCCATTACCAAGTATGTGAACGAACTCTATGCCGATGTGTTTGCCAAAACATACGGTATGGAATGCATCGGACTGCGCTATTTCAATGTGTTCGGGCGTCGTCAGGATCCGTTTGGCGCATACGCCGCTGTGATTCCATTGTTTGTGAAGAAACTGATGGCTCATGAAAGTCCGGTTATTAATGGTGATGGTGAATACAGCCGCGATTTCACTTATATAGACAATGTGGTTCAGATGAATATGCTGGCTATGACCACCAATAATAAGAATGCTGTAAATCAGATATATAACACAGCCTACGGTGAACGCACCACATTGAACCAACTTGTAGGCTATCTGAAAGAATTTTTGAGCGAGTTTGATTCTGAGATTATTCAAGTGGAAGTGATTCATGGTCCTAACCGTTTAGGAGATATACCCCATTCTCTGGCTTGTATTGACAAAGCCAAATCGTTATTGGGCTATAATCCGCAATACAGTATGCGCGAGGGGTTGAAAGAAGCTGTGAAATGGTATTGGAATAATTTGATATAAAAATGAAAAGTATTAAGATTTGTGTAGTCGGATTAGGATATGTAGGCTTACCGCTTGCCCGACTTTTTTCAACTAAATATCCTACTGTGGGATTTGATATGAATCAAGCTCGTGTGAATGCTTTGATGAAGGGGCATGATGCAACACTTGAAGTTGCTGATGACCTACTTCAGGATGCCATTAACAATCATGGGTTTAAATGTACAACAGATATTGAACAAATTCGCGACTGTAATTTCTACATCGTAGCAGTTCCAACTCCTGTGGATGAGAACAACAATCCGGATTTAACTCCACTTTATGGTGCAAGTACCACTGTTGGAAAGGTGATTTCCAAAGGAGATATTGTAGTCTATGAGTCTACTGTTTATCCCGGTGTTACAGAAGATGAGTGTATTCCAGTTGTGGAAAAAGTGTCCGGATTGAAGTATAATGAAGATTTCTTTGCAGGCTATAGCCCTGAACGTATAAATCCGGGAGATAAACTTCATACAGTTGAAAAAATCAAGAAAGTTACTTCTGGTTCCACAGTTGAAATCGGTAAGAAAGTGAATGAAGTTTATGCGTCCGTCATTACAGCTGGTACCCACCTTGCTTCAACTATCAAGGTGGCAGAAGCCGCTAAAGTTATCGAAAACTCGCAGCGTGATATAAACATCGCTTTTGTCAACGAACTTTCCAAAATTTTCACTAAGATGGGAATTGACACGCAGGATGTGCTTGAGGCAGCTTCCACAAAGTGGAATTTTCTTCCATTCAAGCCGGGACTTGTAGGCGGACATTGCATAGGTGTCGATCCTTATTATCTCGCTCAGTGTGCGCAGCGTCACGGATACAACCCTGAAATCATTCTTGCCGGTCGACGTATGAATGATGGCATGGGAGAATATGTAGCCAACGAAGTAGTGAAACTTATGTTGAAAAAAAGGTATTCAGGTGTTGGGGGCAAACATCTTGATATTAGGTTTTACATTCAAGGAAAACTGTCCTGATGTGCGCAACACAAAGGTTATTGATATTTATAATGCTCTACGAGAGTATAATGTTAATATAACAATTTATGATCCATGGGCAAATCCGGCAATCGTAGAACACGAATATGGAATAAAAGTAACGAATCAACTTCCAATGAAAAAGTATGACACTGCAATTCTTGCCGTTGCTCACAAGGAATTTACGGAGTTAGATATATTGTCAATGCTTAACGACAATCATATAATTTATGATGTCAAAGGATTCCTTGACAAACAAATAGTGAATGGTCGATTGTAATTTAAATTAAATGCATTAATGAAGAGATTTACTTTGTGGAATAGCTATGTTGCAATAACTGAAAGTAAAGAGTTTGTTGATTGGAACAAAACAAAATTATAGGCAGTTTTAAATGTCCGGCTTTTTCCTATAGATCAAGTACTCAGATAAAAAGCAGACCCTTTTTTATTTGAGTATAACAACGCTATATATCTCTTCTACGAAGAAAAGTATAAAAACGGGAAAGGTTATATTGTCTGTACTTGGACATCGGATTTAAAAAACTGGTCTCAACCGGTTGTAGTATTGAAGGAACCATTTCATTTGTCATTCCCTTATGTATTTAAGATAAATGATAAAATTTATATGCTTCCGGAAAGTAATGAATCAAATGAGTTGAGGTTATATGAGTGTGTTGACTTCCCATATAAATGGAAATTAAACAAAATTATCTTTGATAATGGAAAATATGTAGACTCATCTATTATTTGCAAGGGCGACATCTACTATTTGTTTACTACACATAAAACTGAAAACTCTTTTTATCATGAATTATATTACTGCAATGATTTATTAAGCGATAAGTGGATAAAACATCCGCAATCTCCAATCTCGAATAATCCTAAATTTGCTCGTAACGGAGGCTCCGTTTTTTCGCATAATAACAATCTGTTCCGTCCTGCTCAAGATTGCTCGGTATCCTACGGGAATAATTTGTCGATATTTAATGTAACACATTTATCTATTGATAAATATGAAGAAACGCTTGTTGCGACTAATTTCTTTCCTAAATATAAATTCAAACACGGAGGACATCACTTTTCGCATATCGAATATAAAGGTCAAAATATAATAGCTTTTGATAAAAAATCAAGAGAATATGCGATAACTCCACTGTTTTCTTCGCTTTATGCTTTAATTTGTAGACTGATGAAGATTACATCTCATAAATAGTTCAAACAACTACAGATTTAAACGATATAATATGAATAGAGAAGTAGTAGTTATAGGTGGCAATCATCACAATACTTTATCAATACTTAGAAGCTTAGGTGAAAAAGGTATAAAGTCGTTGTTAATTGTTTTATCTCCATACGATCCTAAACCATTTGTAGGTTATAGTAAATATATTCAGAAGAAGATAGTAGTGACAAATATAAATGAAATTTCATCGGCTATGTATTCTCTTCACACGACAGCAGAAAAAGCTATTGTTATAGCCTGTAATGATTGCATTTCCAGTTATCTCGATATGAACCACAATAATCTTTCCAAAGATTTTGTACTCCCGGGCTCAAAGGATGAAGGAATGATAACTCACTTCATGGACAAAGGTGCAATGGCACAACTTGCTGTAAAAAGCGGACTAAATATTCCAAAATCAATTATCATTTCGACGGCAAATCCTGAATTTGAATCGATTACTTACCCATGTATCAGTAAACCTCTTGTAAGCAAAAACGGCTCAAAATCGGATATTGTTATTTGTGAGGACGAAAGTGCGTTAAGAAAATATTTAAATCATTGCAGATGCGATAAAATAATAATTCAGGAGTATATCTCAAAAGATATTGAATTTCAGCTTATTGGCTGTTCTATTAAGGAAGGGGATAAAATAATTATTCCGGGAGTATCAATAATACTTCGTCAACCTATGAACGGCAACACGGGATTTTTGCGATATTTCCCAATTAAAGAGTTTACCTACGATAAATCTTCTTGTTTTGAGTTTATACGAAGCACAGGTTATTCAGGACTTTTAGTGTTGAATTTATTCGGGATAAGAATGGTACTGATTCCTTTATGGAAATAAATTTCCGCAATGATGGGAACTCGATATGTGTTACAGCTTCCGGTATGAATCTTCCATATATATGGTATCCTTATAATTGCGGTGAAAACATAGAAAGTGAATTATGTTATGATTCAATGAGAGAGGTACTTGTGATGCCGGAATTTCAAGATTTTAAAAATGTCAAACATAGACAGATCAGCCTGAGTAATTGGCTTAAAGATGTTAAGAAAACAGATCGGTTTATGGTGTTTAGCAAGCACGACCAAAAACCATTTTGGATGGTTGTTTTCAAGCAATTTTTTCATTAAATAGGTAGCTAAGCACTATCTGATGTCAACCATCGCATTATAATAAAAATAACACGTTAATTTAAGATAGATTTATATTGTCAAAGACTGATTCAGATGCCAGGGAAATTTCCGATGGCTTTAATTCTTATTTGATTATAATATAGTTTGCGAAAATTAATACAATGAATTACAATTCACTAAGAGTTTTCAATAAAGTAAATCAACTTTGTAGGAATTGGAGAAGCCAATTATATTCTCTTTTTGTTTTTGGCTCAAGCAAATATATTTACAAAGGAAAAAACGTTCACATTTATGGGTTTAAAACACTGTCAATAGGGAAAGCTTGCCATATAATGGATAATTCTGATATACGAGGAAATGTAAATATCGGGAACAATGTTTTTATTCATGAAAATGTATTAATTAGATCCATGGAGTGTTCTATATCAATCGGAAATAATACGACTGTAAATCGAAATACTAACATATTGGCACAAGTAACAATAGGTTCAAATGTGTCCATAGCTCCGAATGTTGTAATAGTAGGAATGAATCATGTATTTTCGAATCTTGATGATACAATTAAATCTCAAGGTAGCACATCCAAAGGGATTATCATTGAAGATGATGTGTGGATAGCAACAAATGTTTCCATTCTTGATGGTATTACAATTGGGAAAGGTTCTGTTATTGCAGCAGGTGCAGTTGTAAATAAAGATGTTCCACCTTATTCAGTAATGGCGGGTGTACCGGCAAAAGTTGTCAAGCAAAGGAATGGGTAATACAAAGCATTACATTTGGTCTGCGGTTGATAAATTCGGTACGCAAATTATAAGTTTTGTCAGCAATATCCTTATTGCAAGGATATTGTCTCCCGATGACTATGGTTTGGTGGCTATGCTTGCCATATTCACAACAATCGTCATGAGCCTTAGTGATGCAGGATTCAATGACGGACTTATTCGCAAATCAGATTGCGATAAAAAAGATTTTGGAACAATTGCATCGTATAATCTTGCAGTTGCCTTATTTATGTTTGCAGTAATGAACATTGCCGCACCATATATTGCTATTTTTTTCGGACGCAATGAATTGACAAACATAGCTAGGGTTCTTGCCATAGGATTTATATTAAAAGCCATTACATTAACTGGATTTGTTCAACTTGTAAAGCAATTAAAATTCAAACAATTGTCGCAAATCAATATCATTTGTTCGCTATTGTCATTCGTAGTGGTTTATACGTTAGCGATTATAGGATTTGGATATTGGGCTTTGGCATTGCAACCTGTTGTTATTGCAATATTCAATATTATATTGTTGCTTATCATTGGAAAATGGAAACCTTATTTCTGTTTTTACAAAAAACGATTCAAAGAAATGTTTGCTTATAGTTCCAATCTTCTTTTGTCGTATATTATAAATCGAATAGGAGAAAATATTTATAGCGTCATTATTGGTAAATCATTTTCCTCGTCTTCGTTGGGGTTTTATAATCAGGCACATAAAATGCAAACAGTTCCAAGCGAAGCTATTCGAAGTATAATAATGACTGCAAGTTATCCGATAATCGCAAACGAAAAGAATCCGAATAAAAGATATGATTTATACTTATCGGTATTCAGTAAGTTTACCTTTATCGTATCGGCAATGGTGTTTTTACTAATGGCTGTATCTGATTTTGCCTTTTATGCATTATTGGGAGAAAAATGGATACCTGCAGCACCTCTGTTCTCAATTTTTATACTAATCACACTAACGTTCCCTCAAAAAGTAGTTAATGCGAATATCATTAAAATTCAAGGAGATTCGGCGTTATATAGGAATTTGTCCTTGCTTGACACGGTATTAAGAATAATAGCACTGCTTGTAACCATGACCTACTCTTTGGAAATGATTGTAGTTGGGCAAGTGGTAGCTGCTTTCATTTCAGCCTACACTTACACTGCGTGTTGTGGAAAGAGGATAGGTTTTTCTACAAAGAAACAGTATCGAATATGGTATTCGATTGTGTGGAAGCCATTAGCGGCATTTTTTGTTAGCAAGGTGATTTTGTCATTCTTCAAAATGGGTTACTGGGGCGATATGTTCAGTGCTGTGTTTTTCTTAGTGGTTTTATGTTCGCTATGCGAACTAACAAAAGACCATACATATATCAACCTGAAAACAATTTATATAACATATTTGAAAAAGCTGTGCAAATAAGATGAATATAAAAAGAGTTATACGATCTCGAATAAGGAATTGGGAATTGCACCTGTCAAAAACTTCTAAGAAAAGATATATAAATTATCTAAGGAAACAGGGTGTTAAGATTGGAGAAAACATTTGGATGACCCCTTGTATTAAAACTGTAAATATAGACATTACAAGACCATCTCTTGTTGAAATCGGAGATTATGTCCGTATTGATAGGAATTTTACCTTGCTTACTCATGATGCGGGATTTTATGTTTTACTCAACAAATGGCATGAATTCATTCCCCAATCAGGAAAAGTAAAGATTGGAAATAATGTATATTTTGCGAGAAATTGTACTGTTTTCAAAGGGGTAACAATCGGTGATAACTGTATTATTGGTTTTGGCTCTGTTGTGACTCATGATATTCCGGCTAATAGTGTTGCTGTTGGTGTACCAGCACGTGTAGTTGGAACTGTGGAGGATTATTACAAAAAAAGAAGTACGAAATGTATAAGTGAAGCATTGGCTTATGCAAAAAGTATAGAGGAAAGATTTCATCGGAAACCGCGATTGGATGAATTTTGGGAAGAATTTCCATTGTTCGTAGATAAAGAGAATATGCATTTGTACCCCCATTTACCTTATAAACGTCAGTTAAGAGATAGCTTTGATTATTGGGTTGAACGTCATAAGAGAATTTATGATGGTTTTGAAGAATTCTTAAAGGCTGCCGGGATAGAATGAAAAAAATAGCTATATTATATCCTGCTCATTATGAGCAATCAAGCGGAGGGGCAGAAATACAGATACTCTATTTGATTAATGCTTGCAAGCAGCAGAACTGGGAGATTCATTATATCTTTGAAGATAAGGGAACAGATATAAAAAATAAGGAGAACATCGTGCTGCATCCCTTATGCAAGATGAAGAATTATAAATTCTGTGGAAAAGGGTGGTTCCTATATGAAAAACAGATACTAAGAGAATTAAATGCGATCAAACCGGATACGATATATACGAGAATCGGTTCCTCATGGATAGGTATAGCTACCTCGTATGCAAAAAACCATAAAGTTAAGCATGCTCACGCTTTAGCATCTGATAGCTCGGTAACACGAAAATTATTGGGAAAGCCATTATATCCATTATTCAGTCAAATCGAAACCTATTACATAAATAAAGGTTTGGTAGGTGCAGATGTGATTATCGCTCAGAACGTTTTTCAACAACAAATGTTAAGTAAGCGTTATGGGAAAGAATCAATTTTAGTAAACCAAATGACACCATCTGTTGATGAATCATGTTTGCAAAAAAAATACAATAAGATAAAGATTATCTGGGTTGCAAATTTTAAAGAGTTGAAACATCCGGAATTGTTTGTTCAATTAGCAAAGGATTTAAAAGGTCATTCGGATAGAATCGAAATGTATATGTGTGGAAGATCCACTTCTAAATACAATAATCTTTTACAGGATCTGAATCATATAGATTATTTAAATTATCTGGGAAGTCTTGATCAAGAACAGGTTTTTGATTTGATGAATGAAGCACATATTTTAGTGAACACAAGTGAATATGAGGGCTTCTCAAATACATTTGTTCAAGCATGGATGCGTAAAGTTGTCGTTGTCAGTATGAATTCTAATCCCAGCGATATTCTCACTAGTCAAGGAATTGGTTTCCTAACTCCCAACATGACAAATTTGGTAGCAACCATTCATAAGTTGATTGAACACCCTGAAATAATATCGGAATTGGGTGAAAAATCTTACCAATATGCGTTGGAAAATCATGATTTAAACAAAAACATGAAAAAATAATTGAAGTGTTATGAATGCAATCCATTGGTTTGAAGCAAAGCAACTTGACAGAGTTACTAATTATTCTTCAAGAACAGAATGTATAAAAAATGTATTAGATTTTGATGGCGAATTATATTACTATTGTTCTTTTTCGGAGAAAAAAGAGTATTATAGCTTTGACAAGAATATTGTTTACTTAGGCCGAATAAAAAATAAATTCCTCAAATTTCTCGAATTTCGTCTATTGATAATATTCAAGACCCTTCAACTTGTTGTGGGTTCAGACTCAAATGTCTTGATGTGTAATCAGGACTTGGTAAAATACCTGAAACCAGCAATTTTTCTAAATAAGTTATTAGGGAAAAATAATAAGTTTGTATTGGATGTACGGACACTACCCACTGTACCTGAAACTTTTGAAAAGGATATGGTTCAATATCAACGTCAGATAAAACACGCATGTAAATCCTTTGACGGATTAAGTTTTATAACTCCATTCCTTGAAAAAGTGTCTTTATCGGGTAATAATGGTGAGATTCCTACAGTTAATTGGAGTTCGGGTGTCAATATAGATTTATTTGATGCTGATAGATATGATTATACAAGAGATACCAAAGCTTTCAGAATCTTTTATCATGGCGGCATATCTCACTCCCGAGGGAATATGGATTTGATCAAAGCGTGCGAAATCATAGCTCAAAAGGGCTATTCAATTGAGTTGGTCCAAATAGGGAAAATAGTGGACAAAGATTTGAAAACCTATATTTCGAAAAAAGGAATCGGACATTGGTGTAAGTTATGTGATGCCAAACCTTTATCTGATATGCCAGCAATGGTGGCACGTTGTGATTTACCAGTTCTTCCCTTTCCCAATTTTATGGCATGGAGGGTGTCAAGTCCTATAAAACTTATGGAGTATCTGGCAATGGGGAAACCGGTGCTTGCACCTGACATGGAATGTTTTACAGATATTCTGGATAAAAACAGCGATATGGTATACTATTATGATATGAATAATGAGCACGTTGTTGAGGAGATTGCTAATGCTATTATCCATATCATAGAGCAACGCGACAATACAAATGCTTTCATCAAAAATCAAGTGTGTATCGATTATGTAAAAGAAAAATTTACATGGAAAGCACAAGTACACCATCTTTATAAATTTTGCAATAAACTATGCCAGTAAATCGAGTAAAGCTTTATTTTTTGTATGCAATACTCTTTCTTGTTTTTACGCAAGGATTTTGGGAACGATATACCCCAATTCCTGCTCAACCTATATTGGAGATACTCATTATAGGAATAACACTATTGTCTTATAAAAATATCTTAAACCCTCTTTGTTATAAATTGCTATTTGTGTTGTCAGTAGGGTTTATATGTTCAATATATACCGCTTCATCAATTGCTTATTTTAAGAGCATCAGGTTTGTCTTGTATTTTTTCTTCTTGTATGATATTTACAGAAGTACTCATTTTGAAATTTATCAGTACCTCCGCTTATTGAAATTTCTAATGGGACTTGTTATCTTGCAAGGAGTTGCTTCTATTATTCAGATATTTATCATAGGAGAACGAATTGAGGGATACGTCGGTTATATGTCCAGTTTAGGTGGATCAACAGCCACAACATTCTTGGTGCTTGTACTGTCAATATGTATGGTGATTCTGCTGTATTCAAACAATAAACTTTCAAGAAAATATATTTATGAGATATTGCTGTGTATAGCCTCTGCAATATTGGTGGGATATTCAAGCGGTAAGCGCACAATCTATTTCATTGCTCCTGTTACACTTGTACTGTCTGTTTTTTTTACGCGTATCTATATTCGTCGCGATCGCTTGATGGAACTTCGAAAAAAGGTAAGATATATAGTCATTGGAACTGTCATATTATTTCCTATATACATAATAGGGGCAACTTCAACACAGTTTAAATTAAATGATCGGATAAAAACAAGTGGTGATAGAATGGAAATTCTGTCAGGTATGATAGAGTATGCTATGTTTTACGAGAATAGTGAACACAATGGAAGTTCTACCGGTCGGTCAGGGACGACTAAAAATATAGTAAAATCAGCATTAAACGATGCCAAATATTTTTTTGTTGGTTCCGGATTTGGTTCCTATAAAGACGAGGAGGCTACAAAAGAAAGAAATGTAATATATGGTATCGTCGGTTTTACACGTGATGTTTTCTCTGGGGGGATGATATTTGCTGTGCTTATGTCTTTATGGCTTATAAAAGTCATTCTGTATCATGACAAAACAGAACAAGACCCATTTTCCATCACTTTAAGATATATGATTCTATTTTCGTTCTTATTTACCCATTTCGCCTATTCTGCTGATTATGTTACTCATCTAAAATTGACATCATTATTGATAGTCATATTACCCATCATCAATACAAAAGAATACGAGCATATAAAAGAACATCTTTGGGCATACCTAAAATAGCAATATACTTATGAATATAACATCTTCTATAAAAGAGAAAATACGGTTATATGGGTTTTGGGGTATGATGCAGCGTGTCTTTAAAAGCATCATATATGCCGTTTTTAAGATCAAATGGGAAAAATGTTACTTGATGTCTCGAACAGTTGAAAAGATTGACTATTCACTTTCAGAGAAAGGTATAGAGGTTCGTGAACTTAAAATGGAAGATTATGATAGCGAGCTATGGATCACTTATCTAACAGAAGAAAAAAAAGATACGTTACAAAAAAGATTCAAGACAAAAAACACGAAAGGATACGGGGTGTTTGTTAATGGGGTTTTAGCCTGTAGTGCATGGATTTCATTCGGAATTATTGCATATAATGAAGATACCATATTGTTTAAAAACGACAAGGCCGCATTATTATTTGATGCTTACACACATTCGTATTTTAGAGGGAACGGTTATCATAATTATATGATCAAATGGCGTCTAAATGAATTAAAACACAACAAGATAGAAAAAGCTTATACAATAGTCTTTTCTTACAATAAGCCCTCTATGGTTAATCAAAGAAAATGCCGTTTTGATATAGATCAAATATTTTATGTGTTTAAAATAGGCTCCAAAATATATCTCAGTAAATATTCCAATAAATAATAACAATGATAATAGACAAAGATACTTTTTTTCAAATCGTTGAGAAGTTTGAATATATTCCTTTTGAACAAACTTTGGCATGGGAGAATTATAAAGATGAAAGTGGCTCTCACTTCATTCATTTTGTGGATGATAAATCAGCTCCAAATATATGTTGCTGGGGGAGAATTATAAAGAAACCATTGGTTGGAAAAATATTGGATATTCAAGGTGAAATAAAGCAAACAGCGATTACGAATAAGCAGATTCAACATTTTTGGAAAAATGTGATAGAGGAAGCATCATGCAATATGATTACTTACAATAGTGTAAGCGAATATTCGTGTAATTATGAAATATCAATGCGCAGGGCGGGTTTTATACGCCCATTAGGAAATCGTGTATGTCCTTTGACTATATTCATTCAGACTCAGGAAGACCGTGATACAGATCGAAACTGGCGCAGAAATTTGAAGAAAAGTTTATCAGAAAATCTCGTGTTTAAGGCTATTGACCAACCGACATTAGAAAATGCACAGGAAATAAGTCGCATGTTTGGAGAACTCAAAGAGATGAAAGGACTGGGATATGATCTTGTTCCCAATCAACTGATGCAGATTCTAAAAGACGACAATTTCAAATTATTCTATACTTTAAAAGATGATATTCCTCTTTGCGCCAGAATTGTGTACATAAAAAACGGAATGGCTGCCGATGTGTTTGCTGCCAATTCCTTCGAATCAAGAAAATATTCAGCAACCCATTTTATGATGGAGCGGATTTTTGATCATCTAAAAGAACAAGGAATCAAGGTCTTTGATTTTTCAAGGATTCCGCCAAGTAACAATGAGACAGATTCTGTATACGTCTTTAAAAATAGTGCAGGAGGATACCCAGTACAATATAATGGAGAGTGGATTTGGAGTAAAAAAGAATCTATTCCCTAGCATTTTGTGTTTACAATTTCTTCATACGAAAAGCTCATCAATACTAACAGAGAGAAAAATGAACAAACGAGAAATAGTCGGATATGCGCTTTATCAAATAGGTAAATTCGGCAGGAAAGAACCCGATTTTTTTATCGATATATTTTCACGACCCAGCTCCAAAAACGTTCACATCCATCTTGGAGTGGTGTAAAAAGAAAAGTTACCGTTTTATAACTCTCCAAGAGTGTTATGCTATTTTGTCGGGTAAAATTAGGCAAGAGGGGAAAGTTGCTTACCTTTCGTTTGACGATGGGTGGCAATCGAATTTGAATCTTATTCCGATTATCGACAAATATCAAGCACCAATCACGATATTCGTTTCTATCGATCCTCTGCTTTCCGGTAATTTTTGGTGGGAATATGCGCTTGCAGATGGAATTGAGTTAAGGAATAAAATGAAATTGATGAGTTATAAAAAATTCGTTTCATCATTGGAATCCTTAAAAAAGAAATACTCACTTGAGCGTTCCGTTCTAACTGAGCAAGAATTGGTTAAAATTGCATCTCATCCGTTAGTATCCATACAGTCTCACACAATGTCACATCCCATATTAACTAACTGTGATGATGAGATACTATCGTATGAGTTGAACAGCTCCAAAGCTTATTTAGAAAATCTACTCCATCATAAAATCGAAGCATTCAGTTATCCGAATGGAAACTTTTCCAATCGAGAAATCGAAGCGGTAAAAAAAGCGGGGTATAAAATGGCTTTTACAACAGAATATATCCCCATACAAATAAATCATACCAACCTTTACAGAATACCTCGCATGGCAATGAATACATATGGAGGGTATTATGAAAATTTATCTAAAATATTGGGAATATGGCAAGATATTCTAAAAAATGAAGCTATTGATAAACACCCGAGTCTCAAGTTTTTGGGAGGTGGTGTTGCTAATCATTATATCGGATTACGTACATTTTGGACCGAAAATGTTAAATACAATGTTGTCGGTCGGCGTGGAGGAAAAAGCGGAAGCGGTAAGTATTGGTTGCCTTGGGATATTTTTAAATTTATATTTCGTCTGCTAACCTTTCGCCCGAATATTATACTCCTTAACCCATCGCTTGGAGATAAAGCCTTAAAGCGAGATTTTATATATTTAAATATTTGTCGATTTTTTAGGAAGAAAACATCTGTATTTATTCATGGTTTCAATTTCGAATATGCTAAAAATGCAGACTGGAAATGGATAAGTACCAATTTGAATAAAGCCTTGTGTATTTTTGTGTTATCCCAAGAATTTAAGAATGAATTAATACGAAGAGGGGTAAAATCTGATATACATCTAACTTCAACAAAAGTACCAGATTATTTTATTTCAGGTTTTGATCTTTCGATGAGACAAGGGAAGGCTAAAAATATTATGTATAGTGGGCGAATAGAAAAGGCCAAGGGTGTATATGAAACAGTCGATACATTTTCAATACTGAAGTCACAATACAAAGATCTAACATTGACTTTTGTTGGTGATGGCTCAGAACTTCCCAAGTTGAAACAATATGTTGAGAATAAGAAAATAAAGGATGTCCGCTTTACAGGAAGGTTATGTGGTGAAGATTTTAAAAAGGAATACATTAATGCTGATATGTATTTGTTTCTAAGTTATACGGAAGGTATGCCAACTGTAGTTTTGGAAGCAATGATTTTCGGACTTCCTATCTTTACCAGAAAAGTGGGTGGTCTAATAGATTTCTTTGAAAATGGAAAGATGGGATATATATCAAGTTCTTTAGACCCAGTAGTTTTTGCAGAAGCGATGAAACCATACATTGAGAGTTCTGCTAAAATGAAGAGTGTATCACTCTATAATTCCGAATATGCAAGAACCCATTTTATTGCATCTGTTGTTGCCCGAAAATTTGAAAATACATTAAACTATGAATATTTTAAGAATCAAGAGCATAGAGAGCATTAATTTGTAACAGGGGGTGGAGCGTAGATAATCTGCCCGAAAGTTTTGTGTCTAACTTTTTTAGGGAGCGCACTTCATTATTGGTGATATTATCATATTTGACACAATTATCCACAATATATTTTTATCAAAGAAGGTGCTCGTTTGATGTTGGAAGTAAAAACAATAACACATTTTCATATGAACATTATATTACTCTACAGGGTCGAACGTTGGCTATTTGAACAACATATTCCTGTTTTGCCTAAAATCGTACAACTATTGATTTTTCTCATTTTCAATTCAAAAATAACTGCTGATTCAAAAATAGGGAAAGGGACATATTGTGTGTGTAAAGGGATTAGCACGGTCCTAATACCGGGAACAGAAATTGGAGAAAATTGTGTATTAGGATTACGATTTTCTACTGTACGGCAGTTCCCATACAAAGAAGTTCCTCATCTAAAGAATAATGTTTGGGTGGGTCCTAATGTTATTATTGCCGGTCCTGTTGTAATAGAAGATGATGTAATAATCGCAGGGAATTCATTTGTTAACAGAAGTGTTCCCCAAGGTGCTATCGTTGCAGGATGTCCGGCAAAGATTATTGGCTGGAGAAAAATCTTGATTATGCGATTGAAACAAATCCAAAGTATAAAGAAGGTCATATGCCATTTTTGACAAAATGAATAACATCAATGAATGATATAGCCGATGCTTTTTATAAGCTAAAAAAATATTGTGAACGAGAGGATTTCAAAGGGTGGGATCCATATGACGGACTAAACTCCAAAGTATTTCAAGCATTGCCATTGCTGAAAAAGTCAGCAGTATGCAGATTAGTGGTGATACAAGGCTTTAAGCGGTGCCCGATAAATTTGCGTAAATTGGCACTTGTGCCGAAAGAATACAATGCCAAAGGCATTGGGCTCTTTCTTTCAGGATATTGTAACCTATATAAAGTTATAGAAAAACATCCAGAGAGAGAAAAGGAGCTTGGGTCAAAGCAAGAGTGTCGTCAAAAAATTACAGAATTGGCTAATTTGCTGATTGCCTTGCAGTCAAAAGGATATAGCGGATCTTGCTGGGGATATAACTTCGATTGGCAGGCAAGAAGGCTTTTCCTTTTTCCGAAATACACTCCTACGATTGTGGCAACAAATTTTTGTGCCACAGCTCTGATGGAGGCATACGAAATAACAAAACATACGAAATATTTGGAGGTGGCACTTTCTGCAGCGGACTTTATAATCAAAGATTTGCATCGGACATCTTATAAGGAAGGATTCTTGTTTTCGTATAGTCCGCTGCAAGGAAATGATACAGTATTCAACGCTTCACTGCTGGGGGCTCGGTTGCTGAGTTTTTGCTATCATTATACCTCAAAAGAGGAATATCGAAAATTAGCCGTACAAACTATACGGGCTTGCTGTTCAGGGCAACGAAACGACGGTGCTTGGGTATATGGAATGTTGCCCGTATAGAATTGGGTGGATAGTTTTCATACAGGGTATAATCTGGATGCACTTATCGCTTATCAGGAAATGACAGGTGACGAGAGTTTCAAACGATATATAGAGAAAGGATTTAACTATTATATCCAGCACTTTTTTGAACAGGATGGAACGCCTAAGTATTACGATAATCGCATGTTTCCCATTGACATTCATTGTCCTGGACAGTTGTTCGTAACACTTTCGAGATTGCACGAATTTGGCAATCACCGTGATTTGGCAGAAAGGGTGATGCAATGGACTATACTGAATATGCAGGACAAAAAAGGGTATTTCTATTATCAATTGAAATCTGGAATCAGTTCTAAAATATCATATATGCGATGGAGTAACGCATTTATGTTTAATGCTATGATCCATTATTTGCTTTCCGAATAACATTTTTTGATTTTATGGATAAAGTTTCATTGAACGGGGTCGAAATATTCCCTTTCGATTCCGAACAGCAACTATTGCATTATGTGGATACGCATAAAGGCATGTTGATAGCGATCAATGCTGAAAAGATATTGCATGCCACGGAACAAACACGTGTCATCATCAATCGAAATATTGGGTATTGTGATGGAGCCGGTGCGCAAATGGCTTTAAAGCAGAAAGGTTATAAAGGTGCCTGTAAGATTCCCGGATGCGAACTATGGCTAAAAATTATTACTCGCTTTTACAGGGAAAAAACATTCTATCTAGTTGGTGGAAAGCAGCAAATCATAAATGAGACCGTAGAGAAACTACGTTTTGAATATGAGGATATCCAAATTGTAGGTTACCGTAACGGCTATATCAAGACGGATGAGGAGAAACGACAATTGATAGATGATATAGTGGAGAAGAAGCCAGATGTGGTGTTTGTGGCAATGGGCTCACCTAAGCAGGAATTGCTGATGGAGGAAATTCAGCGGCAACATCGGGCAATATTCCAAGGGTTAGGCGGCAGTTTTGATGTCTATACCGGACATGTCCAGCGCGCCCCGAAATGGTGGGTGGAGCATAATCTAGAGTTTGCCTATCGTCTAATAAAAGAACCGAAGCGCCTCAAACGACAGATTCATTTGATAAGATACGCATGGTGGTTATTGATAAAAAAATTATAAACAGAGAATATATGAGGAAAGTATTGTTGGTTTTTGGTACCCGTCCAGAGGCCATTAAGATGGCTCCGTTAGTGATGGAGCTTCAGAAGCAGAAAGAACGTATAGAAACTGTGGTGTGCGTAACTGGACAGCATCGGGAAATGCTGGATCAAGTGTTGGAAATATTCGACATCAAACCAGATTATGATTTAAATATCATGAAACGGGGACAGGATCTGTATGATGTAACAGCTCGTGTGCTGACCGGTATGCGTGAGGTATTGAAAGAGATAAAGCCGGATATAGTATTGGTACATGGCGATACGACAACCTCTACTGCCGCTGCGTTGGCGGCCTTTTATCAACAGATACCAGTAGGGCATGTGGAGGCAGGTTTGCGTACACACAATATTTATAGCCCGTGGCCGGAGGAGATGAATCGGTTGTTAACAGGACGTTTGGCGACCTATCATTTTTCTCCCACTCCGTTAAGTCGCAATAATCTGATTAAAGAGAGCATTAATGACCGAAATATCATTGTAACCGGCAACACGGTGATTGATGCGCTCTATTGGGTAGTGGATAAAATCAAAAACAATAAGGAACTAGATAATGAATTAGAAAGTGTATGAGCAAAGCAGGTTATGATGTGAACCGCTTGGATAATGGCAAAAAATTGGTGCTGATCACGGGGCATCGCCGTGAGAATTTTGGTGACGGGTTTATCAATATGTGTACAGCTATTAAAGACTTGACAATTAAACATCCGAATGTGGATTTTGTTTATCCCATGCACTTGAACCCTAATGTGCGCAAGCCAATTCATGAGGTGTTCGGGGAGGATCTCTCCGGTTTGAAGAATATGTTCTTCATTGAGCCATTGAGTATTTAAGTTTTGTGTATCTGATGGAGAAGAGTAGTATTGTGTTGACGGATAGCGGCGGCATTCAAGAGGAAGCTCCAGGATTGGGAAAACCGGTATTGGTGATGCGCGATACTACGGAGCGACCGGAAGCGTTAAATGCCGGAACAGTGAAATTGGTAGGTACGGACTATAATAAGATTGTAAACGAAGTGTCATCTTTGATTGATGATAAAGCTGCTTATGAAAAAATGAGCAAAGCTGTAAATCCGTACGGTGACGGATTGGCTTGCGGACGTATTGTAAATGCATTGCTATATAGGATATAAGCTGAATTATGAAGCTGACACTGAAAAATATTGAAAATAAGATTCTTAAAGAGGTTGATTGTGGGTTGACTGCTGAATCTGGCGATTTTAAGACATTGGCAGAAAATGTGATTGCAATGTATCGTAAGACGGAAGAAGAAAGATTGCAATTGGGGATGAATGGGCAAACCTATTATAAGGTACATTTTCAAAAAAAGGTATGTATCGACAAACTAGATCAAACAATGAAAATTTGAAAAATAATATGTTACTAGCCAATGAATTATTCAATACCATTTGGGATAAAGCTAAAGATTCAGTACGTCACAGAATACATTTTGATTTGCGGGATTCCGAAAACGATGATTCTCAAAGGATGCTAAATGTATTGGAAATTGATACAAAAATTCCTATACATCGACACAGAGATACGTCTGAAGTGGTGATTATCCTTAGAGGAAAAGTTCGTGAAGTTTATTTTGATAATCAAGGGAATGAAATAGCATCATATCTCCTTGAATATGGAAGCCCTATTCCCGGAATTTGTGTTCCTAAAGGGATGTGACATACTTGTGAATGCCTTGAGCCTGGTTCTGTGATCTTTGAATCTAAAAATGGAAGATATGACCCTCTTTCAACAGAAGAATTTCTATTCAAATAGAACTACTCGGGAAAGGCGGGAAGGATGCAGAAGAATCCAGCCGTGTCGGCTTTTATCAGAAAGACTACTTTTTTTCTTTGAAGGTGAGTCCTTTGAAAGAAGGAAAATATTATCCGGCTATAGCGGTGGGGGTAATGACCCGTCCAGATAGATCAATTGAAGGTAAGGGGGGGGATATGAGCGTTATTTTATGAATTATTATGTGGCTATGACTAAACGTATTCATTTTGGCCAGCATGAATTAGGAATCCATTGGTAGGCTCTACCATGGATGAAATTGTTGTTAGTTTTATATTTTGGCGTAAATAATATGATTATTAATAACTAATATATGATTATTCGGTTTTTATATGTATCCTCTATCTTATCTCCAAGGTCTCCGGTCTTCTTTTCTCCTTAGGGGGAGTAAGAAGGCCGGTTTCTTTATCGTCTATCCTTTATCGCTTTGAATGTCCTCTTCCCTTTTAGATAAAATGCCAGAATTAAACTGTCCCGCATAAGTTCCGGGATGGTGCTCAGTGTACTTTTCTCCAGATTCTCTTTACGCTTGGGCGCATATTCCGGCTTCAGCTGGTGATAGGCTTTCCGTGCCTCATAAACCGCTTTCGCATTTTGGATATGACCTTCCATCAGAAACTTAGCGGCGGCGATATAGTCCAGCCAAAAGCGAATGCGCATCACATGCTTTAAATCAGCTTCCCGGGAGTTCTTATAAAGCATCAGCAAACTATTCCGGAAATTGAGGAAGGTCTTGCGGGGACTTTCCGCGTTCAAGGTGGCTCCACCGACGTGGTAAACGATGGATTGTGGGACGCATACCAACCGATATCCCCGGGAACGTAAACGCCAACACATATCGACTTCTTCTTGATGTGCGAAGAATCCGGCATCTAATCCCCCAACTTCCTTATACGTAGCCGTACGAACGAATAAGCAGGCTCCTGTCGCCCATAAGATATAGGCGGGAGTGTCGTATTGCCCCTCGTCCTTTTCCACGATATGCAAGATTCTCCCCCGACAAAATGGATAGCCGTATTTATCAATGTATCCTCCGGCCGCACCTGCGTACTCGAAGTATTCTTTATTTCGTTGAGCCCGTATTTTGGGTTGGACACAAGCGATTGACGGATCAGAGTCGAGAGTGGCAATCGGGGCATCTAACCAATTGGGAGTAACTTCTACGTCGCTGTTTAATAAAACGCAATATTCATGGTCGAGCCTTTTTGAGCGCTTGATTATATCCTTCGGCAAAACCATAATTCTGGTTGAAGGAGATAATGCCGACGGTCGGGAATTTTGCTTTCAACATCTCGATCGAGTCATCGGTAGAACCGTTATCTGCTACGATAACCTCCGCCCATTCCGGAGAGTTGGATACGACGGAAGGAAGGAATTCCTCCATTAGCTTTCTTCCGTTCCAGTTTAAGATGACAATCGCTACTTTTTTCATCCTTGTTGCTCGTGTTTATGTTTCCAACGTTTATGGGTCCATAGCCAGTAAGCCGGATCACGCAAGATCATTTTCTCTAAAAGTCGTGCGTATCGCTCGGTGATGTAATTCTCCGGAGTCTCTTTTGGATTCTCCGTAATCAGCTTCATGTCTACGGTGTAATATCCTCTTTTTACCTTTTGGGTATCGAGGAAGATCACAGGCAGGTTCAGTTTCCGTGCGATACGCTCCGGACCGGTTAATATGGCTGTATCTTGATGAAGGAACTCGGTCCAATAATGCAGGTTGGCCTTGCTGGGTGTCTGGTCCGCCAAGAAGATGACGACTGATTTGGTTTTGTCTTGTTTTAACATGATATCCCGTATCGTATCGTTTTTCTTGATGCCGAAAGAACCGAACTGTGTCCTGAGATCGGCGAATAGCTTATCAAAGGCCTTGTTGTTTAACGGACGGTATATCTGATAGATGCGTGAGTCCTCGAAACGGGTGGTCGATCCGGAGAACCATTCCCAGTTGCCATAATGCCCCATCGTGAGGATGAAGCAAGTATGGCCTTTCTCCATAAGTTGGTCAACCAATTCCGGGTTCTTCAGATAGGCTCGCTGTTGTATCTCATCCAGAGAGATATGGGCCAATTTAATCGTTTCCACGATATAATCGGCGAAATGATGGTAGAACCGGCGTTCCAACTGACGCCACTCAGCCTTGGATTTATCCGGGAAAGAGGCGGTTATATTACGGAGCACTACTTTTACCCGGTATCCGGCTATCTTATAGATAAGGACATATAGGATGTCTGATAACACGTATAAAGCCCGCATGGGAAGTAAGGCGTGTACTTTTACCCAGCTATAAAGAAAGGCATATTGTATTTTATTCCACATCTCAGTTGACGGTTGATGATTGATTGTTGACTATTAATGCGGTGCGATCCTCATTCCAGCCGCCTAGTACGACTTTGCGGGTCTCATTGACCAAGGTGGCATCATAAGGGATTTCTACCTTTATATAGTTCTCGGTGAAACCGTGCATCTTGCCGTCTTTCTTGGTATGCTCGAATAAGACATTCGCTTCCTGTCCGATATGGGCCTCATAAAAGGCATGTAGTTTCCGATCCGAGATATCCAAGAGTTGTTGGCTGCGTGCATGCTTGGTCTTCGGATCTACCACGTGATCGATCTTCAACGCTTGGGTTCCGGGGCGTTCCGAATAGCTGAACACGTGAAGTTGGCTTATATCCAAACTGCCTATGAATTGGCGTGCCTCCTCGAAGTACTCGTCTGTCTCGCCACGGGTTCCAACAATTACGTCTACACCGATAAAAGCATGCGGCATTACTTCCTTGATCTTTTCGATCTTATGACGGAAAAGAGCGGTGTCGTAACGGCGGCGCATTAATTGCAAGACAGCATCGCTGCCACTTTGTAAAGGGATATGAAAATGAGGAGCGAAACGTTTGCTGTGAGCCACGAAGTCTATTGCCTCGTCGGTAATCAGATTCGGCTCGATGGAAGAGATACGATAGCGTACGATTCCATCTACCTCATCCAAAGCCCGGATTAAGTCGATAAAGGTCTCGTCGGTACTTTTGCCGAAGTCCCCGATATTCACGCCTGTCAATACGATCTCCTTGCCTCCTTTACGTGCGACTTCCTGCGCCTGTTCCACCATGCTGGCGATCGTCCCGTTGCGACTGCGTCCGCGGGCAAAGGGGATCGTGCAGTAGGAACAGAAATAATCGCATCCGTCCTGCACTTTCAGGAAATGGCGCGTACGGTCGTCCGCCGAGCAGGAAGGGGAGAAGGAACGTATATCCTTTCGCTTTGTGAGGCGATAACCGCTCCACCATTTTCTTTCTTCTCTAGGTTCTCCAGATATTGAAGGATCTCTAATTTCTGTTCGGCGCCAAGAACCAAGTCAACGCCTTCTATATGGGAGACTTCCTCCGGCTTCAACTGTGCGTAGCAACCGGTCACCACGATAAAGGCACCGGGGTGTTGTTTACCGATCCGGCGAATCGCTTGCCGGCATTTCTTGTCGGCTAGTTCCGTTACGGAGCAAGTATTCACCACGCATATATCCGCTTTTTCACCGGGGCGCACCTTGCGTACCCCTTGTTCGGCTAATAGCTTTCCAATGGTAGAGGTCTCCGCAAAATTTAGTTTGCAACCCAGCGTATAATAAGCGGCCTTTTTATTGTTAAATACGGTCTGATCTATCATTTTCGATTTAGTTAGAGTGCAAAGGTACTAATTAAGCCCGGATTAGTAAAGAGTTCGGATTGAGATGGACTTAAAAACTCATTACTATTGCATAAATAGTTTTCCGGAAGCTTATCTATTCTTTTTTGCTATTGGATATATTCTACAAACCACGGCGTGGTTTGTGCGATTCACGTCATGGCCTGTATAAACCATGACGTGGTCTGTAAAAACCATGCCGTGAACTAAGGAATAGATACAGTCAAGCAACATTATTTATGAAGACTTGTTATCGAATAGTCCTTGCTGCGGCCTTGTTTTGTTTATTGTGCCGATAGAGGAAATACGGCAACTAGGGTTCCACTAAGATTAATACCGGATTGTTATCATTCTCGGGTTGCTCCCAGTCGATTAGGTAACGGTTGTCGTTTGAGATGTATTTGGGAGTGAAATAGGCTTCTTCGGGAAGTTCAAATGAGTTTTCCGGGTATATGAATTGTACATAGGCTAATTGCTTCTCCGCTATATCATAATATAATGTATAGGTATCTTTATCAGAGAAGTTATGCATATAGAGCCGGTCTCCGATTTGCCCGGGTATGACAGGGATTGTCTTTGTCCTGAACAGGTCGTTTTTTATATCGTCTATCGTGATATTATAACGGAGTTCCTCGGGTGTTCGGTATTTACCTAGATCGAGGACGGCATAAGGAGTTAGCTTCATGTCGTTGGAAACTTTAAATATCGTATCGCAGAACAACTCCTTAAATGCGGCAATCTTATTTCCGTCGAAAGGACGGAACTCATAGGTAAATGTCATGACGAAAGGAGGTTCTGTATAAGATTTATAGTAAGGTATGCTATCCGATATGACTATATCTTGGCAAAAATAGAACCGAATGGGTGCGTTGCCAGAGAGGTTGGGTACGTGACCTAGGATAACGTTCGTCTTAGGGAGGGGATAAAATCCCCGGATGTTCTTATCCGGAATTTGAATGGTTTGGTGGAATTTCCCTTGCCAATCGTATATCTTTATCCGAGTGGGGCTATCTTTTATATAAATAAGATGATCATGAGGTTCTAGTCCGGATATACGACTAAACTCATCCGGACCTCCTCCTTGTTTGCCGATATCGTATAAATATTTTCCTGCCAAGTCGAAAACGGAAGCTCTGTTATCATGCTGTACCAATAGCTTATCGCCATGTTTAATAATGCGGGAGATGTATTTGATCAAGATTGAGTCATTCGTTTGCAGAGGGATGAATTGGATGGATTTCGCCCATTTCTTTAAGGCTACTTCTTGAGGCTGATGGTCAAAAACAGTTGCTAGGTCAATTGTTATACATTCCTCTGATTTCTCGCTTGTGCCGGTACAAGCGGTTAGTAATATCGCAAATATAATAAGCCATTTATTCATAAAAATATCTTTGTCCTAAAGTTGATAGGACAAAGATATTTAATTTGTTTCGAAATATTCGTAATATTATGAAGATTTTGTACTGTTATTTCCAATCCACTAAGGATGATTTAAAATAGTTCCAATCGGCCTTTTCCCATAAGGGGGCTTGCGCACCAAGTCTTACTTTATATTCGTCCCAATGTGTGTTCTCTACTTTGGACCAACCTTTTTCGGCGACACCTGCCAAACGAGGCATTAACAGGAATTGCAGATCTCTGAAATTGGTGATCGTCTCGCACCAGATAGCGGCTTCTATACCCGCTACATCTTTTGAGGATTCTCTACATTCGGGTTGAAGGTCATCGGGTCCCAGTCGTACATTTCTTGGATCGTTTGTTTCTCGTAGGCGGCCATACCTAAACGTTCTTGCTCCGCGTTTTGGGTGGAGTCCGCACTTGGTTCCAGATATTTATGGTCCAGATAAACGTAACCGCTCGGCGAGAGAATCACTTTCGCTTTTTTGGATATACCAAGACCCGGATCTTTTGGTGCCTCTTTCATGAATTCGGCGAATAAGGCCATGATCTCTTTATATTCGGCAGGTATATTATCTTTTTTCTTAGAAGAGTCCTCGTTTTTTTGCTTCAGATAAATCCAGTGCTGGATGACATCGCCTTCCGAGATATCCGCACGGGCGGTTTCTTGCCAGCCGACCATTTTCTTTCCATTCTTCAATACGATTTCCCGTGTCTTATTTATAAAACGGACGAACTTATCATGGGGTAAGCCGATCGCCTCGTCACCTCCGATATGAATGTAGTTTCCGGGTGCTAAAGCGGCTAGCTCCGCGATAACATCCTCCGTAAATTGCATCGCTTTCGGATCATCTACGTCGAGGGCATTGAAGGCCTGTCCCGGGATGTTAACATTGGTCTTGAATTTGACAGCGTTCTTAAAGTCCGGATAAGCGGCGAATATGGCAGCTGTATGCCCCGGGATATCTACTTCCGGGATGATCGTGATGAAGCGTTCTTTTGCGTAATTAACGAGATCCTTGAATTCCTCTTGCGTATAATAGCCTCCTTTTCTCCCGTTGTTGGGAAGTTGACCTCCTATTTCCGCTAGCTCGATATTTCTTGATCTCGATACGCCAGCCTTGGTTATCGGAAAGATGCATATGCAGTACGTTCATCTTATATAAGGCGATCATATCGATCACTTGTTTCACTTCCTCGGGATCGAAGAAGCAACGAGATACATCGAAAGAAAGCCCACGCCAAGCGAAACGAGGTGAGTCCTTCACTTCCAGTAGCGGTAGATAAATCTTCTCGCCTCCGGGTTGTAGATTACCACCCACGATTTGTTTCAAGGTAGTGATACCTCGATAGATACCTTCTAGGGTAGTGGCCTTGATGTAGATGTTTCTCTTTTGGATGGAGAGGGAGTAAGACTCATCTACGGGGACACTATCTTTCGGACTCAATCCATAAGCTTTTGGCAGGTCGGCGAACTCTTTCGGATCTGTCAACTCGAGGAAGATGATGCAATTCGATTCTTTGTCTGAGGCGGAAGCCAGCTTGATGCCGGATAGCTTTTCTATCTCGTTGGATAGCAACTCGCCCATACCCTTTAAGGATTCGTCCGCATAACCGATCTCGATGCCGGGATGGATCGTGAATGTACCTTCGCCTACTGTCATTTGGGCCGGAGCGGGGATAATGCTTACGCTTCTTTCTCCAACATCTGGGGATGAACAGGCGATAAATGTAATAAAACTACAGAGGGTCAATGCCCATGCGAGAGTGATTCTTTTCATTCTTATTTTAAATTTATAGGTTATATCATGGCAAAAGTAAGGATTTGTTTTTACTTTTTACGCGAATTTCACAAAAGTGTGCTATGATCAAAGAGAATTTCATTAAGATTTACGAGGAGAGTTTCAAGGAAAACTGGGCCTTGCCGGCATTAACGGATTACGGGAAAGGTAAGACCTTTACTTTCGGTGATGTGGCGACGGAGATCGCACGTATTCATCTTTTATTCCATGAGTGCCAAGTCCGTCGTGGAGACAAGATCGCGTTGATCGGTAAAGACAGCTCCCGTTGGTGCATCGCTTATATGGCGGTTGTTACTTATGGGGCGATTATCGTGCCTATTCTTCAGGACTTTAATCCGAATGATGTACATCATATTATTAACCACTCGGAATCTGTCTTTTTGTTTGTTAGCGACCGGATTTGGGATTCTTTGGAGGAAGATAAGATAGAAGAGGTTCGCGGTGTATTCTCTCTTTCCGATTATCGTTGCTTGCATCAACGGGATGGAGAGAATATCCAGAAGTTGATGAAATCGCTGGATGAGAAGATGACCGAGAAATATCCGGATGGCTTCACCCAAGAGGATATCAAATACGCTGAGCTGGATAATGACAAGGTGGTAGAGATCAACTATACATCGGGTACGACCGGATTTAGCAAAGGGGTTATGTTGACGGGGAATAATTTAGCCGGAAACGTGACGTATGCCCGGACACTGGATCTATTGTTCCGGGGTGAACGTGAGTTATGTTTCCTGCCTCTGGCCCATGCCTATAGTTGCGCTTTCAATTTATTGGTACCCATGGCATTCGGTGTGCATGTCTATTTATTAGGTAAGGTGCCGTCTCCTAAAATCTTATTAAAGGCATTCGAAGAGGTGAAGCCGAACTTGATCTTGATGGTTCCCCTGATTTTGGAGAAGATCTATAAGATGAAGTGATCGTGGGGGGCGCCGCCATGAATCAAGAAGTAACGGATTTCTTGTATAAGATCAAATTCCCGTTCACGATCGGTTATGGTATGACGGAATGTGGCCCGTTGATCAGTTATGACCATAATAACGAGTATGTGCCCGGTTCTTGCGGACAGATATTGAAAGGGATCATGAAGGTGCGTATCGACTCGGAAGATCCTTATAATAAGGTAGGAGAGATTCAGGTGATCGGCGAGAATGTAATGAAAGGCTATTATAAGAATGAGGAAGCGACTTCCAAGGTCTTTACGGAGGACGGCTGGTTGCGTACGGGTGACTTGGGGACGATCGACGCCGATAACCGTATTTATATACGTGGCCGTAGCAAGACGATGATCTTGGGCGCTAGCGGACAGAATATTTATCCGGAAGAGATCGAATCCAAGCTGAACAACTTGCCATTCGTGATGGAAAGCATCATAATAGAGAAGAACGGTAAGCTGGTAGGGCTTGTTTATCCGGATTACGATACGGTGGACAGCACGGGAATTTCGCATGAAGATCTTCCGATCATCATGGAGCAGAACCGGATCGAACTTAACAAACTTTTAGCACCTTAAAGCTGTTTCCGCCCTGCAATTGTATCCGACAGAATTCGAAAAGACGCCTAAGAAAAGTATTAAGCGTTACTTGTATAGCAACTATTGATTAGTTTATATGGTCTGTAAATCAAATCGTTGAGGCTTGTGTATAAAATATTTTGAAAAAAAGCGCAATATGTTGTACAACATATATGATTAATACATACATTTGCATCGTTTTACAACAACAAGATATTATAGACCGTTTAAATTAAGAAACAAAATGAAAAAGTTAGTTGCATTTGCTGCTGTTATCGCAGCTGTATCATTCGCATCTTGTGGCAACAAATCAGCAGAAAACACTGAAGTTGCAGAAACTGAAACAGAAGCTACAGTAGAAGAAGTTGTCGCTCCAGCTGAACAAGCTACAACAGAAGAAACTGCGGTTGCTGAAGGTGATTCAACTGCTGTTGAAGCTCCGGCTGCTGAAACTGAAGCTGCTCCTGCTGAATAATCATTCGGCAATCAGTGACGAGGACAGTCTGTATGCATCTTGAAGGATGAGTTTATCCATAACGTAGAGCTAGGATATCAGTTCTCGGCTCCCCGTCTCCGTTTGACTCCGGCTATTTATTACCGGAATCGTACGTATCGTATCATGGAAACCGCTAGCCAAGTAAATGACGAGACGGTTTGGAAGAAAGAGAATATCGGACATAGCCAAGCAGTCGGAGCCGACTTGTCCGGTAGCTGGAATCCGGTACGTATCTTGACGGTCGGTTTCTCCGGGGATATCTATCGGGACGAGATCGATGGGCGTACGATAGGCTATGACGAGAAGAAATCCTTGGTTTGCTGGGATGTGAAGGGGAATGTAAATGTAAGTATTACGCCGACTACGGATTTTCAGGTAGACGGCTTCTACGTTTCCGACCAGCTTACGCCTCAAGGTAAGATCAAAGGCCGTTATAGCGTAAATGCCGGTCTCTCTCAATATTTCCTCAATCGTAAATTATGCGCGAACTTAAGTATCAACAATATATTCGATAGTTTAGAAGAAACAACGATTATTGATGCCCCGAACTTAGAAATGACGCAAAAGCGCAATCGTGATGCCCGGGTAGCTTGGCTTACGTTGACTTATAGTTTATAAAGTAGGTTCCGTGCCCTGTGTTTCATCTTGTTTGTGCTTTTGGATGAACAAGATGAAACGCATGGAACGGTCGTACGTGAAATAATTCCAGATCCAGTCGATCAGTACAATTAGCTTATTCTTGATTCCTAAGATGGAACGTAAATGTACGAGCATCCAAACCAACCATGCCGTAAATCCATGTAATTTCACCTTATTTAAATCGGCAACCGCTTTATTCCTGCCGACAGTAGCTAAAGTTCCTAAATTCTTATAATGGAAAGGTCTCGGTTTTTTTAGAGCCTCGATCCGTTGTAGATTTTCGGCTAATAACTCACCTTGCTGAATCGCTACCTGAGCGACTTGCGGATGTCCGTTCGGGTAATCCGGTTCTGCCATCCAGCAGACATCTCCTATGGCGAATATATTGGATAAGCCTTTTACTTGATTACATTCATTGACGATAATCCGTTCCCCCCGGGTCAAGAGTTCTCCTTCGATATGATCGAAATGCACCGCTTTCACACCACTTACCCAAAGTAAGGTCCTAGTGGGTATGGTTTGTCCGTCATCTAAGAAAACGTTCCCATCCTTATAGTCCACGACACGCTTCTGAAGAATGATGTTAACGCCCATATCCTCAAGGAAGCGTTTAGCGTTGGAGGAGGCTTCCGGAGACATGGCCCCTAGTAATTTAGAGGACCCTTCTATCAGATAGATATTCATATGAAAGTTTCCTAGATCCGGATAGTCTTTCGGCAAAACAAACCGTTTCATCTCGGATAAGGCGCCGGATACTTCTACACCTGTAGCCCCTCCACCTACAACAACTATATTTAGCAAAGCTTGCTTCTCGTCCGGGTCCGTACAAGTAGTCGCTTTCTCTAAATTAATTAATAAGGTGTCTCGTAAAGCTAACGCCTCTTCTACCGTTTTCATGGGTAGAGACTGTTCCTCGATCGTTTTGTTTCCAAAGAAGTTGGTGATAGTTCCAGCGGCGATTACAAGATAATCATATTCCAATTCGCCGATGGAGGTTTGAATGGTATGCCCTTTCGGATTGACGCCATAGACCTCTGCCAACCGGAAGTAAAAGTTCTTTCTCTTCTGGAATATCTTTCGATATGGAAAGGATATTTCATTATATTCTAAGCCGGAGGACGCTACTTGATAAAGCAGGGGAGGAAACTGGTGATAGTTGTTCTTGTCGATTAAGACTACTTGAAACTTGCTCTTTTTTAATTTCTCAGCTAGTTTTAACCCTCCAAATCCGCCCCCGATAATTACGACCCGCTTTTTGTCTGTGTAAGGAATGTTGAAGCCCATGATCTAAACGCTTTTTTATATAAACATAGAAAGAAGCGAATTGGTTCTTCCGTTAATTATTAATGAATGTAAGCGGGTAGAGGCTTTATTTACAGGAAGGTTTATCGTGTTTCGGGGAAATACGTTTCTTTACCTTCCGCTTCAATCGCAAAAACTGCAATATGGAAAGTATACGCATCAAGATTATGAATAAGATAACCCCTAGCAAAATATAGCAAATTATCGGCGATGTCATTTTACCCTCTTCTTCACAAATTTTATCCCAGTCTTTAATTTGGAATAGTAAAACATAAAAAAATATGGTGGTCATTATACACTATCTTTTATTAGATCATCCATACGGATAGGTGTCTAAAATCAATGAGGCAAAGATAAATGAGTATAACTTATTAGGAGTTATACAACTTGACAATTTAAATGTATATTCTGATAGGGGGTGTTTTTTACAACGATTTAAGTTTTTTCCTTAGCTCCGTGGGACTATATCCAAAGCGTGCCTTGCAAAATTTGTAGAAATGCGAATGCGAGGAGAAATCGAATTCATCTATTATATTCTTAAAATCATCCTCGCTGTTAGCTATGGCGACCAATAGTCGTTTGGATTTCTCTTGCATCAGCCATTCGTAGGCTGGAATACCGAAAACTTTTTTAAACTTCATCCGAAAGGAATTTACTCCGTAACCTATCATTTGAGCTAGATCTGTTACTGTTTTAGCTTTTATATAATTCTCGGCGATGAGTCTCTCAAACTCTGCTGAATGCGTACTTGATAAATAGAAAAAAAGTAGTCTAATTCCTCTTTTCTATAAAGCTTTTTCAGTAAGTAGAATAATTCCGTTCTCTTTAATTCATACAAAGGGTAGTTCAGGAAATTATTTTCAAGATATTGTCCGACAAGTTCTAGAAAACCGTATAAAGGTTCCACTATTTTCAGTTCTATCCACTTAGAGATAGGTTGAGGTAATATTCCGTACGGATGTTGGTAATACGGTAACTCATTCATCGTTAAACTGTCAAAAAAGAAAATGATGATTTTTGAACCTAGTGTGATATCATATGTGTAATTTTCAAATGATCTTAGAAAGATCATATACTGTTCACCGATTGTTTTCTTTTCTTCTTTAGTGGAATATATAGTTATGGATCCGCTTAAGATAAAAATAATCATATCGCTGGATAAACCAGATAGGGTTTGTGTTATTTCCTCTGACATCAATATGATACTAAAGCCAGCGTGTAAGATTCGGTTTTCAGATGTTTCCGGAGAAATTCTGTTAATAAGCTTGTTCATAAAATTATTGTTATTTAGTTTGTTATACAAATATTTCCCCCTTCAGTAAATCTAGATGCAAAAAAAGCGCAATGTATTAGTATGGTCTGTATACAAACTATCATTTTTTGTATACATTATGATATGAATGAAAAATAAATAGGAATCAGAGGAGGTCTCTGATTCCTTGTAAAATAAGATCTCCCATTTTTTTATGGGAAGAATTAAGTTCACTAATACTTTAGGAGGGTAATTTCTATTATCACAATAGAATGAAATAAAAACTAAATACGTCTTACAGATGAAAATAAGACATTACGTGTGAACAAGCTTGAATATTATAACGTATTGTATTTTATTTTCTTAGTCGTTTTATTTATCCGTGCGGAATGGAAGCACCGGTAATCCTTGTACGTTTTGCAAGTTGCCAATTTGGAAATTCCGGAAGCCATAACGAACGGCTATTGGGGCTTTTACGTCTGGAGCTGAGATAATAACGGTTTTTTTTTTGTTAGCGTCTATAGTTGCGTTAGCCTTGTGGAAACGCATGTCTTTTCCGGCTATCTCGAAGCCTATGATCCCGTTATCTCGATTGAAGCCATCTTCCGCATTCTTGAAAAAAAGAATGATTTTATCTTTATCTACTTCCATATGATCGTATTGGGGGCCCTCACAAGCGATGGTTGTATAACCATAGGTTTTGTTTAGAGCCATATAACAAAGACGCTCACCGATCTTTTGTTTTTCTTTGGGGTGTATTTGCCGTTTCTCGTAATCCTGTACCAGATCGTTCGTGGAAACAATACCGCTATTGGGGATCAATCGGGTAGCTTTGTATTGCTCTTCACGAAGGTACGCGGCTTGGTCTCCTTCTCCATATTCGTAAGGGGCGATTTCTACCAGATAGAAAGGTAATTCTTCTTGTCCCCATAATCCTCTCCAATGTTCTACCATTGTCGCTAGGCGTTTAGCGTAGTCCGGGTGTCCGACATTTGATTCTCCTTGATACCATAGGAAACCTCTGACCGTATATTTGCTGGCCGGTTTCAGCATTCCGTTATACATGATCATGGGTTGTAGCATCGGATGGATTTTCTCATCGTTACCCGCTAAGGATAGATCTATATCGCTATAATTCCGCAGGATGTCTTTGGGCAACCAACCTTCAACCGTGGAACCGCCCCAGCTACAATTGATGATACCTACCGGGACATTCAATACCTCGGTCAATAGGGTCGCGAAGAAATAGGCGGTAGCTCCGAACTCCGGGGCGTTTCGCGGATCACATACTTTCCATTCGCCACCTACCGGATAATCTTTCGGTTCAAGGCTCCGACCCGTTGGATCGTAGCGTAACGGATCGAGTTCTTATATTTCCCGGATGTAGCGATAGCGTGGTTTCCTCCCTCGATAGGGCAGTGCCAGAAACCTCTTAATGGCATTTCCATATTGGATTGGCCGGAACCGAACCATACCTCGCCGATCAGAAGATCATGCAAGACAATCTTGTCTTGTCCATTCTTTAATGTTAACTGTTGCTTTTCGAAACTGGCCGAGGGCGTCTGAACCCAGATTTCCCATCTGCCTTGATCGTTTACTTGGGCCGTGTATTCCGTATTGTCCCAAGAACTACGGACTTTCAGGCTTGAATTTGGGGTTGCATTTCCCCAGAGCCGTACTTTAGTGGCTTGTTGGAGTACCATGTTGTCGCTTACCAAAGCTGGCAGCTTGATCTCGGCCCGGAGGTTCACCAAACCGAGAAGGAGGCCTATCACCATCCAATAGAATTTGTTCATATCGCTTGTTTTTTTGATGTCGGAAGCTTCCGACGGTTGTTAATCTGATAAAAAAGAGCCGGCAGGCGGTCTGCCGGACGGTTATTCGCCGGCAAGTCGTTCGATAATCTCCATACACATCCGTCCGTTGTGATAGGGACATTTCCAGAAACCGGCCTTGTCATCCTCGCGATTGATCTCGTGATCGAGCGATACGCTCCAATGCCATTCCCCTTGTTCCTTGTCGATCAAATAACGCTGAATGAATTTCCAGCATGTATAGGCTGTGCCTAAGGCAGGCTCATCTCCGAAATGTTGATACAAGTTGAAATGACCCACTACATTCTCGGCTTGCACCCACCAATGCAGGTCCGTGTCGGCTTTCTTCTCATTCGGGTGATACTCGTAAATGAGGCTACCGTTCGCTAATAACCCGTCTTCGGCCGCTATCGCTACCTTTTGAACCAAGGGCTCTACTTTCTGAAGAATCTCGTTGTCTCCCAATTCGATAGCGGCCTCATGCAGTAACCAAGATGCCTCTATATCATGACCATAGGAGATGATACGGTATTTGCTTTCCCAATCCTCGTTGAAAAAGAGGTTTAAATGATAGGTACGGTGATCCAGAATCTTGTCGGTGAAAATCAGGATCAAGTTTCGGAGTTGTTTTTTGAGGTGCTCGTCTTTCCATACCCGATACAAGTTAGTATAAGGTTCGAGGATATGCAGATGGGTGTTCATAGTTTTTTTCTCATTCTCATCCTTGTCGCTTAGTCGCATATCCTCTATCAGTTTCCAGTCTTTCGTAAAGGCTTCCATATAACCGTTCTTTTCCGGGTCGAAACTATATTGTTCGATTGCCTTGAAGAGACGGATCGCATAATCCAACGCTTCTTTATCTCCGGTAGCCCGGTTGTACTCGCTTAATCCGTAGATAGCGAATCCTAAGGCGTAGATTTGCTTTTTGGTTTGCACGGGTTGACCGGTATAGTCTAATTCCCAGTAAATACCCTCGAATTCTTGGTCGTAGAATTTATCGATAAGGTAACGTTTGGCACGGGTCGCCGTTTCCAGATATTCCGGCTTTCGTAATAAACGGTATGCGGCGGAGAATGTCCATAGGATACGGGCGTTCAAGATGGCGCCTTTAGGGGCATGTACGACTCGTTGATTGTTTCCCGTGATTTGCCCATGGAAACCACCATACTCACTATCTATCATTCGGTTCATCCAGAAAGGGAGGATATTGTTCTCTAGCTCCCATTGAACCTCGTTTTGTAAATCTTCGGTGATTTTATTCATTTGTTTCTTTTCTTTTGGTTTCTAACGTAGCGGTGATTTCCTTCATCTTTGTCTCGCTAAGCGGGTAGAAGGCGATAAATACAACGGACAGGATCGTACCTACGGCCGGTAAGAAACTGAGGAACATCTTGATTCCGCTAATCGTTTCCTCGCTTTGTACGGTATTGGCCTGAAACCCGAAGAAAGCGAGTAGCCAGCCTGTGATTGCCGTGCCGATCGCCCATCCGAATTTCTGGCTCATGGACGAGGAACTGAAGATCAATCCTGTGGCACGGTTCCCTGTTTTTAGTTCTGAGTAGTCCGTGCAATCGGCATACATGGACCAAAGTAGGGGGAAAATACTACCGGCACAAATACTGATGAACACTTGGAACGTGAATATCAGGGCTAGATCCGTCTTGTCGAGCCAGAAAAAGAGGATGCTTAAAACCGAGGCGATCAGCATGGAGCCCATATAGGTTCTTTTCTTTTCCGATCTGGTTGCTTAATGGGGCGGCCAAGATCACGCCGACAATATTGGCCGCCTGTCCTACCGCCAGATATAATCCGCTTAAGACGAAGGAGACTCCGAAAAGAGATACATTGGCATAGGCTTCCTCAATGATAAAGTATTTGAAATAATATACGGTAGCCCCGTCGCGGATGGAATTGAAAACCAGAGCGGAGACACCTGCTCCCAATAGTATCCACCAAGGCTTGTTGTGCAATAGATCTCTCAAGTCATCTTTTAACGAGCCTTGTTGCTCTTTAATCGGTTTTACCCGTTCTTTTGTCCATGCGAAACATCCATAAAAGAGAATGGCGCACAGGATAGCGATAACTACGACAGCCATGGTCCATCCATGTTGTTGATCCGCCAATTCATCGCTATTTCCACTAAAGAAACGCACCATCGGCATGAATAGCAACAGGGCTATAAAACTGCCAATATAGGCGAATACCATACGGTACGTAGAAAGGGTATTACGGTCTTGTGGCAACGGGCTCATTACTCCAAGCAAGGACGCATAAGGCACGTTTATAGCGGAGTACACCATCATCATCAAGGAATAGGTGATATAGGCATAGATCAAATTACCTGTTTGTCCGAAAGAAGGAGTCATGAAAGTGAGCACTCCGATAGCGGCGAACGGGATCGCCAGCCAAAGCAAATAAGGGCGAAATTTTCCCCAGCGTGTTTGCGTACGATCCGCCGCAACGCCGACAATCGGGTCAAAGACCGAGTCCCATATACGAGTTATCAAAAACATCGTACCTACGGCTGCTGCCGGTAATCCGAATACGTCCGTATAGAAAATCATCAAGTAAGCGCCAAACAGTTTCCAGAACATGGACGATGCCATGTCCCCGAAACCGTAGCCTATCTTCTCTGTTAGTTTAATCATATGAGTGGTTTTTGTAGGTTATTTCAGGAGTGGAAGATTTCGATCGATTAGCTTTTTCAGCGTCTCGACAGATGCGGTCGTAGTCAGCCCGTCGGCCGGAGTGTTCATGCAGTAATCTACCAATTTATCGATTGTGGATACAGCCACGTGCATACGGGTATCGGAAGACGCATAGTAAATATACACGGTTCCATCCTCATCCGCGATCCATCCGTTAGAGAATAAAACGTTGGATACATCGCCGATCCGTTCCTCATTTTCCGGAGCCATGAAATAGCCGGCGGGTGTGGCGATAGGTCTCGTGGGATCTTCCAATGCGGTCATATACATATAAAGCACGTAACGTAATCCGGCGGCGCATCCCCGTACGCCATGGGCGAGATGTAACCAGCCTCTCGGTGTCTTGATCGGGTGGGGGCCTTCGCCATTTTTCACTTCCTTGATCGTATGGTAGTAACGTTGGTCGATGATGGTTTCTTCCTTGACTTCGGCGTGCGTGATATCATCAATCAAGGCCCATCCGATACCACCGCCACTTCCTGCGTCGATAAATCCGTCTTGGGGGCGGGTGTAAAGGGCGTATTTGCCATTTACGAATTCCGGATGTAATACGACGTTACGTTGTTGGCTCTTGGTCTTTAAATCCGGGAGACGTTCCCAGTTTTTCAAGTCTTTTGTCCGGGCGATAGCTGCCGTGGCGGTTGCCGAGGATAGATCTCCGGGAGCTGCGTTCGGGTCATGGCGCTCGGCGCAAAAGATTCCGTAAACCCAGCCGTCTTCATGAGCGGTTAGGCGCATGTCGTAAATATTCGTGGCCGGGACAAGATCGTCCGGCATGGTTACCGGGTAATCCCAAAAGCGGAAATTGTCTACCCGTTCGGGCTTTCGGCTACGGCGAAGAAGGATTTACGGTCGCTTCCTTCTACACGTACCATTAATATATATTTGTCATTCCATTTGATCGCACCGGAGTTCATGGTTGCGTTCATGCCGATGCGTTCCATCAAGTAGGGGTTTGTCTTTTCATTTAAGTCATATCTCCAGAAGATCGGGGTATGCGCGGCTGTCAGTACAGGGTGTTGATAACGGGTGAAGATTCCGTTTCCGTCTTCTAAAGGGATATTTTTCCGGCTTAACAAGGTTTCGTGTTTAGCGAAGAGTTCGTTTACTTTTTCTTGAAATTGTTCCATGATGTTTTTGCTTTAAATGATATTATCAGATGGTGGGAGACGGGGCACGCCCCGTCTCTACAACTGGATATGACGTGATTTATCTGGTTTATGTATGATGTTATTTATATAGGTTGATATCGGAGGCGAACAATGTTTTCGGATTTTCAAAGAACTTCTTGAAATCCTCGGCAGAGGCTTGTCCGGGATAAGGGCCAAAAAAGTGAGTGACTTTTTCACGGGCGTTTCTCCATACCAATACATAAGCGACCGGATATTTCTCCATGGCAGGCAGCAGGGTTCCCGTCCACCATGTGGAGTCTGGTACCCCTTCGTAGCCGGTCTCCGTGATCGCTATGATCTTATGGTTGGCTTTGCCTATGCTGTCTATTACGGAAAGACTGGTATCCATGCTTTTCAAGAAGAAATCCTTATCTTCCCGTTGGTAAGCGTCGAAGCCTAGGACGTCGATCAAGTCATGTCCGGGGTAACGTTCCAGATAAGACGCTTGATCCCGCGGCTCCGTACCTGTGGAATAAGCGTAAACGATCTGGTCTGCCGCTCCGTGAGCGTTTAGATAATCGGCGGTCATTCGCCATAGCGCCTTGTATTCATCCGTGGTACATAAATTCTGTCCCCACCAGAACCAACTTCCGGTGTGTTCGTGCCAAGGACGGAATAGGACGGGAATCTTGGTGCCATCGCTTGTTTTCAAGGAAAGGATGAAATCATTCACTTTGCCTAGCCAACTTTGGAATTTCTCATAGTTCTCCCCTTCCGGAAGGATCGATTTCACGACAGCATGGTCTGATACGTCCCAAGCGTCCCCTCCGGTTTTAGGGTTACGGGGATGCCAACTTAAAGATACCAAGCCTCCCCGGTTATATTGGTTGATGATTTCCTTGCGTATTTTCTCGAAAGGTACTTTATCAAGGCTTTTATCTCCCCCGAGTTCGATCTCTCCAAGATCAAAGCTGATAACGGCCGGATAATCGCCGCATACTTTTTGCACGTCTGAGCCTCCTTCGTCAAATTCCCATCCGATCCCATAAACCGTATCATCGTGATGTCCGAACATGATTCCTTTTTGTGGAGTCGCACGTAGGTTCTCTATTAAACGTTCTCTCGGCGAAACCTGTTCGCTTGTCGGTTCTAGTCCTTTCTTCGACGGTGAACAGGCGATTAGTGCCCCTAGGCATAACATGGTAATTAATTTCGTGTTCTTCATGATAACTGTCTTTCTTTATGAACGCAAATGTAAGAGGTATCGGGCAGACAATCTAGTATTATTTTATCTGATAGCGATATTATTTTCATTTTAACCGGAACGGTTGTTTGATTTGGAATTCATTGTTATCTTTGTGCATGTTAATTAATCAAATAGAATGACTATGGGAAAATGGAATGATTTACAAGAACAAGTGAAGGAAGGGAGAGAATGAGAGAAAGCCCGAAAGGAGAATTTGGGAAAGTTCTTTTATGATTTGGCGAAACTGACTTTTGCGGGTGTAGTTATATGTGGGGTTATCCCGTTGTATAAGAATCCGAATGATTTTTCACAGTGGGTAATGCTCATAACAGGTTTAGGAGGTACAGGAATGATTGCGGTTTGTGCAAATAGAATATTTAAATAATAACAGATATGAATAACATGACATTTTTGTTTTTAATTATTATCGTGGTAATGGGGATATTTCTTGCATGGACTTATACCAAATCCGGTAAGAAATGGCTGAAGAACCTATAGCGAACATCTAGATATAGAACTATACCCAATACACGGATCTTATGGAATTATTTATTTTTTCTATAAGATCCGTGTATTGTTTTTGGTAACCCTTGGTTTCTAGTTCCCAACTTGAACCTGTATACGCTCTTTTGAAGTTATCCTCTTCTCAAATACTTTCGTGTCCAGCAGAATAGGGGCATTGACGAAATCCGGGACATTATAGGAATAGACAGAGCGATCGTAATAGGTTTCCGGATCTTCCTGGGGAAGGAGAAAGGGCTTGCTTATCTTGCCATTCTCATCCATGCTTGCCAGATAAAGGTGGGTATAAAGGCCGTCACCCCGGCGGCTACTGAAGACAAACCAGCGGGAGTTGCTACTCCAGTTGTGAAAGCTTTCGGTATCATCGCTATTTACTTCGGATAGCTCGCGGAGGTCTCCGCTTGTCAAGTCCAGTAACCATAGATTCGCCTCTTTATGCCAGATCGAAAAGTTTCCGTAATCGGATAAGGTGAACATAATATATTTGCCGTCATAGGAAGGGCGGGGAAAAGATACGCTTTTCCCTAAAGCCTCAGCGTTCACCAACGTATCGATACGGCTCCCGAATGTACCGGCAGAGGGATCAAAATCGATACTACATAAATTATATCTTATCTCTTTATATTCTTCGGGAATCTTTTTAGCTTCGGCGGAACAAAAGTAAAGCGTACGACCATCCGGGGAGAACGCAGGGAAGGTCTCGAACCTGTCTTTCTTTTGCAAAGAATCGCAAAGGAGTAGACGATGATCTGCCGGATGGTAAACGACTATATCAGATTCCAAATCCAATACTTCTACCCGCTCGTCCTTAACCGTATGGAACGATTGTCGGGTGTTGTTCGTGGAATACGCTATATATTCGCCTCCGGGATGCCAGTAGGGATAGACGCAAGCGGCGATTGTCTGATCTGTTTTCGTGTTGAGGTATTCATCCTTATTGTCGGTTCTCATAAAAGTGGCTCCATGCGTTCCTCGGATGTGAAGACTGAAATGGCTCGGGTCCGTACGGTTAAAGGCATGGCAGTTTACGCACATACCTTTGACCAGCGTGTTTTCCACCAAAGGTCTTTCTTTATGAGACGATAGATCACGCTCATAAATACCCATACGGCTGTAGACTTCATAACCGGGAGCGATCTTTCGGTATACTAAGCCGTAATCGATCGGGTGGGGGCTGATGTACATGGGGAAAGGTTTGTAAGTACTCCATTTACCCTCTTGCTTGATACTGACAGTAAAGAGTAAACTATCGCCTTGATTGGAGATGAGCAGTTGTTTCCACTCTTTTTCCGGGAAATTGACATGCTTCGCGTTTATATGCACCTCTTTGCCTTGGCACCCTTTTACGATAACATCTATCCGCTCATAGGAGGTATCCGTATAAGAGAAATTCATAGGTGCTATCGTGGCGGGTATTGTCACCCCGATATAATCCGGATAGATGGACGGGTATTTCTCTATTTGTTCGGGGGATACTACCGAATCCCCACAAGCGGTAAATAACGCTATACATATACTATATAATAAGATAAGCTTTCTCATGGCCGTTTATTTTCTGAATAATAAGTAATACCAAAATGTCTTCTCGTATTTTGGGCGAAGGATAGGCTCGGAGTCTTTCTGCGTCATATAAACACGGGCGAACTCGCTTACCCCTTCCAATACGTTGCGGGAGATGCTCCAAGGAAGGCCTTGGAAATTAGGATGCTGCTGTGTCCAAATGAAAATCAATGCCTCTTGATAAGAGATGGGTATGTGGTTATAGCCCAGATCTTTTCCCAGCGGATAATATTTCATGAAACGTTCCAGATCCTTCTTTTGCAAGACATAGGCTAACATATACTCGAAAGCCATCCGGTTACTTTTGTTATGTTGCAGCAATAAGCCTAGCATGACATCCATTTCCGTGTCGCTGAACAAGAAATCTTCTGTATATCGGGCTTTTCTCAACCATCCCCATTCGGGATGCTTCTCTATCTTTTCATCGTTATTTAGATAGCTCATGGCGTTGGTCGCCCATTTCTTATAGAACAAGGTATGCTGCAAAGCCCGCAGGTATTTGGCGGCGACAGCGTATTGTCCATTGATCAAGTTGGTCTCGGCCAGACGCATATAGGCACGTCCGCTTTTCTTATAGTCGGGGATAGCCTCCATCGCTTCGAACATATAGCGTTGTGAGGAGTTGATCATTCCCAGATGATAGAATATCTCGCTGGTAGGGAGCGGTGAGGTGAAATCTCTTTGGAAGGTGGGGATCAATCCTTCCGTTCCATTTTGGTAGAAATGGAACATGCGATCCCCTAATTGCCCGGTCTTGGCGAGAGCCAGATTTAAGCAGGTCACGGAGAAAGGAGAATTAGGCTCTTTGTTTTCCGCCGCCTTGATGATCTGGTTCCATTGTTTCATGCGGGTGAGGTAGTTGTATTTCATAGCCTCCTCCTTATCCGAATTGCTGGCGGCATAGATCCATGTGCCACCACCGATAAGGAGCAGGGTGGAGATAATACCCATCCATGCCTTAGTGCTCTTTACGGGTGGGGGAAATAAAGCAAGTGCCCCGGGGGTTATGGCAACGGTAGCAATAACAAGTAACAGGGTGTTGGGAACGATCATGGGGAAACGATAATAATCGATGCCGGTCATGAGGCTAAGCAATGGATATTGCGTAAGGCTTTGTGCCAATAGGGGGCATAGGATTCCAAGCAAGATGTAGATAGGAATCCATATATAGGATTTGTTGGATACGATTGGTACGGGTTTGATGCAATGCCCGATTGCTACTCCGATAACGAAGATGAAATAGGCCCCACCACCTACGATCCAGTAGAGTACCGGCATTATTAGGAGCGTATAGATTATTCGTCCCCATGGATGAGTGATTTTTCGCTGGATGATTAAGGCGAAGAGGGCGAGAGTTATGGAGACAGGGAATGCCAGCAGGGCATTCTCATCACATAAAAATACCCAGAGCAGGATAGAGGGGAGAAAGCTGAACGGATACCAAAAGTCGGAAGTCCCCATTTGTTTGGCCAGCCAGTTTATTTGCCGTTGGATAAGCACGAGAACGATCGCCAAGATAGTAGCCCCTGCCCAAGCGAAATAATAGAACTGCGTCAGGAACTCCGCTATATATTCAGCGATACCTCCGGGATGGAGACATTTGTCGATTCCATATTCCGGCGTGAACAGGAATAACTGGAATTGCTCGTGGTAATGTAAATGATGAGGATAATAAAGTCCCCAAAACAGGCAAATCGCACAGCCGAATAATAAGGAGGCGATTCCTCTTATGTATCTATATTTACGTGTATTTTCCATGATTCTATTATTTAAAAGTCTCAGCTTCCTCGTCGTAGTAGATCTCTTGTACATCTTCAGCGTCGAAAGGAAGCTCGCTAGTGGATAATTCAGGTATATTATAAGATTTCAACGTGATATCGTAATGTTCCGGATCCTCTTGCGGGAGTACGAACGGTTTATAGGCTTTTCCCGTACTATCCACGTAAGAGAAATAAGGCTTTCCGTATAGTCCGTCATCCCGCTTACTGGCAAAGACAAACCAATGGCTGTTAGAGGACCAGCTATGGTAGGTATCCGATTTATCGGAGTTGACGGCAGGTAAGGTATCTATTTTCCCGGTCTGGAGGTTCATCATATGCAGGTCTGTTTCTCGGTGCCAGATCGGGAAGGTTCCATAATCGGCTACCGTGAAAAGCAGGTATTTACCGTCGGGCGATATCTTGGGATGGCAGGCGGAGCCATTATGCTTCTGGGCATCCCATACGGTCTCGATCCGTTGGCCCCATTCTTTGGTATCTTTATGGAAAGATATGCGGCATAGGGAATATTTTAGGCTATGGATGCTATCGGGCAACGGCTGGATGGGAGCGGAGCAATAATAGATCCAGTTCCCATCGGGCGAAAAGGTAGGGAAGGTCTCTAACTCATCCTTCCGGCTAGTCAATGGGGAGGTGATGAGTTGTTTCTTTCTGAAATCGGCGACCACTAGGTCGGAGGTTGTGTCATAGACTTCCAACCGCTTACTTCCTAACGAATGAAAAGCAGGGATGATAATATTCGTGGAAAAAACGGCGAACTGCCCCGATGGATGGAAATCGCCATAGACAGCCCCATTCGGCAGACTGTCGTTGCTCAATTTCAACTTCCTCAAATGTCCGTTACGGTTCAGCAGGGTGCCTCCTTGCTTTCCCCGTAAATGGAACATGGATAAACTTCCTTTCTTATTTCCGTAAATATGGCAGTTCATGCAAGAACCGTCGGTATCTTTGTTGTCGGCAATAACCCGTTCCTCGAAGGTATTGATCTCCCGCTCGCATAATTGGATCTTGTTCCATACCTCGTAGCCGGGTTCTATAAGCCGGTAGCTTATGTAACTATCCAGTTTCTCCGGAACTACTTGCCAGTAGAAAGAGGGGTAACGAAACCATTTACCCTTGATACGGGCGACTACGGTTATTTGCAGGCGGTTGCCCACTTCCTGCTCTAAAAGGCTTTCCCATAGGTTTAAAGGGAAAATAGCTTTCTTTCCGAAAGATAATTGTATCTCTTTTGATTTCCCTTTTAAGGTTACTTGCATAGCGTCCGCATCGTTTCTCAATAAGAAGTTGAGAGGGGCAATATTCGTGGGAATCATGATATCCGTATAATCGGGATACATGGGGATTGGGTCTGTGGTATCCTCTATTTGCTTCGGGGTAGGGGTACATCCTGCCAGCAAGCAGATTATCCAGACGAGGTAATAGGTTATGTTCTCTTTCATGATTCTTGCTTCTTTCATGGCTTACTCTCCTTTCCGGGCTCTGTGGTCGCAAAATGATAATAGAACCAATAGGTCTTGCCGTATTTCTCTTTCAAACTCGTGTCCTTTGCCTCATAAAGCCGGGTATAATCGGCGAATTCTTTCGCTATCTTTACCGGGATTTGGTATTTTATAAGCTCTTCCGCACGGATATTACCTTGGCGGGCGAGATGGATCAGCAGGGCCTCGGCGAAAATGGAACTAGAGACCTTACCCGGTACATAATCTTCTACAAAAGAACGGAGATCTTTAGAGAGTAAATGATAGCAGAGTAAGTATTCGTAAGCACGGAGATTGCCGGCGTTCGAGGCGACTAAGTTCCGTAAGGAAGTCACGGCATCGTTACCGGAACGTAGATGGTCTTGGGTCGGGATGTCTCTGCGTTTCTTCTCCAGCCACTCCTTTACTCGCGGGGTTTGCTGACCGGGTATTCTCTTTTCGGCCCAGCTTTTATGAAGGAGTGTCTTGTCTAATATACGTAGATATTTAAGAGCTGCCTCATCATCCCCATTGACCAGATTGATCTCAGCCAGCCGTTTGATCATACGGCTACCCGAATTGCGGGGAGAGAAGATCATACTTAGCATGGCGCAATGCTCGGCCATGGTCATATCTCCTAACGTAAACCATAACTCGTTGGCGAATAGGATAGAGAGAAAAGAAGCGGATGGGTTCACGGGGAGGATCAACCCATTCGTACCCGGTTGATTCCACGCTAGGAGGTTCCGGGAGAGAGATACGGGTGAGTTGATCTCGGACGGATGCGTGGCATTGTACAGGTTCCGGTAATAGCTCACCCAAAGGATTTGGCGGTCTGTCTCGAGATGTTTCCTCATCTTTTGTATATTTCCGAAATAATGTTCCACATCGAGGCTGAGTACATACTCCCGGTCGAGATCCGGCTTACTCCACCAAGTGGTAGCGGGATATTGGGTCGCTGGAAGAAGTAATATACCTGCCGCAAGCAGGGCACTTAGCTTTTGATGGTGCGCTATGATTCCGGCGGCCAGCATAAGGGCCAGACAGAGCCATGCCCCGTACCCGAAGCACCAATAGCAAAGAAGCATGGCGGGAATGCAGGTAAGAAGACGTTGCCCCTCAGTTTGGCTCCGGCTATATAACAGGAAAACACCTTCTGCTCCGATCAAGGAGAGAGTCGCGGATAACGGATAGGCGAGTCCGCAAGACCTTCCGGCCTCCCATAATACAAGTAGTATCATAAGAGGAAGGGCGTATCTCTTGCTGACGAATTGCCGGAATGTCCGATAGGTAAGCAGGGCAAATAAAGTTAAGACAACGCTTAGGATGAACGGGCCTCCCCCGATATAATAAAAGAATTGCGTAAGGAAATCGCCGGTGAGACAAGCCAGCCACGCTTCCTCCTGAAAATATCCACGGAGAAACTCGCCGCTGTACAAGAACAGCATCATTTGCTCTTTGTGGAACAAATGATAGGGGTACATCCAGAAGAAGAAAGCGAAGATCGCTATCGCCAGTACCGCTAGCGTGATCGACAGATCCTGTTTAATGATTCGCTTCATCCAGTTCCTTTCGTAGCTCTTCGGTCAAGGAGGTTTTATCATCTTATAGAGGAATTTCCCGACCGTTTGGTTGATATGTTCTTTCATGAACGCATAATTAAAAGCTTGCGTCTCTACTCTCAAGGAATCCCATGTCTGCTTGATGCGGATGGAATCTTCCGGCGAGCAAGTCTTAAGCGCTGTCCATAGGGCATAGGATTCGCTATCGGTCTTTTGCTTCCGGTCTTTCCAATGCTGCAAGGCGTCGTTTTGCGGTGTACCGGAGGCCGAGCTGATGGAGTCTATCCGTACTGAGGTCACACCCGGTTCCGTTACGACCAGTAGCTCTTGGAACTTGAGACGCAAAAGGATGCGCATACGGAGGACTTTCATCTCTTCTCCCGTTCCTTGGAAAGTAAACCGTGCGTTCTCTATTCTCGTAGAATCGATATTTTCGATTGAGGCGTTTTCCATGGGTGCCAGATAAATCCATTCCCCATCCTGCTGTGCGGTGGGTAAGGTGCCTTCTATGATGTATTTGGAATCGTTAGATTGACAGGCAAATAGGCACAATAAAGTGAATACTCCTATAAATAGATATTTCATCGATCGTGTTCATTAGTAATTAGAGACTCAAAGTTTAGACTGCGTAAAGTTAGTATTTTTTCGGAAAAGGGAATGATGTTTTTTTGACAAAGGGTGATACTTAATTTACGTCGCTGTTGGGGAGGAATGGAAAAAAGGAGGACACTAATTCAGACATCCTCCCTTTTTATGAAATAAAGAACAATTAAGCGTTTAGGACTTTCTTGAAGCGACGGATAAATTCCTTGGCCTCATCCATCGTCAAGCAAAGCGGAGGAAGCAGACGGATCGTATGGGTTCCGGCTACGCCCGTGAACACTTTCTCCTCAAAGAGAAGTTTGCTACGTACTTCCTTGATAGATTCCTCGAACTCGATACCGATCATCAAACCACGGCCCCGAATTTCCTTGATACCAGGAAGTTTATGAAGCTCTTCCAATAAATAGGCACCCACTTTCGCCGCGTTATCAATCAAACGCTCGTCTTCCATAATATCGAGAACGGCGATAGCGGCTGCGCAAAGCCAAATGGTTACCGCCGAAAGTAGTGCCGAGCATACCATAAACCGGCTTGAATTTCGGGCTGATCAATAACCCACCCATCGGGAAGCCATTGGCGATACCTTTCGCTACCGAGATCAAATCCGGCTTGATACCGGCATATTGATGTGCGAAGAATTTACCGCTTCTTCCATATCCGGATTGAATCTCATCCAAGATCAGACAGGCATCATAAGTCGTACACAGGTTGCGTAACTCACGCATAAAATCATCCGTTGGCAATTGGATGCCACCTACACCTTGGATACCTTCGATGATCACGGACGATACATCCCCCTTCTTCAACTCTTCCTCTACGGCGGAAGCGTCGTTCAATGGAAGATAAGTAACCGCTAGATCCTCATTTACCGGAGCGATGATCTTCGGGTTATCCGTGACACGAACGGCGGCGGAGGTACGTCCATGAAAGGCGTGCTTGAATGCGATCACCCGCTTCTTCCCGTTATGAAAAGAGGCGAGCTTTAACGCGTTCTCGTTCGCCTCCGCTCCGGAGTTGATCAAGAACAACGAATAATCATCGTAGCCGGAAGCCTTCCCTAGCTTATCCGCTAATTTTTGTTGCAAGCTATTGATAACCGAGTTCGAGTAAAAGCCTAATTTATTTACCTGCTCGGTAATCGCCTTTACGTAAGTAGGGTGGCTGTGCCCCACCGAGATCACGGCATGGCCGCCGTAAAGGTCGAGGTACTCGGTTCCCTCTCTATCCCATACATGACATCCCTTGCCTTGTACGATCTCTATATTAAATAATGGATATACGTCGAATAAATTCATCTTTATAGTATTTTTTTTGGAAAACGCGGAGGGTTTTTAAGTGTAAGCCGAACCGTCTCCTCCAACCCGAACAATAAGTTCATGTTGTGGACCGCTTGGCCGCTAGCACCCTTCAATAAGTTATCGATCATAGAGATAATAAGAAGCTTATCATATTTTCTGTAAGTGGATCAAGCATTTATTCGTATTTACCACTTGTTTCAAATCCGGGTTCTTATCAGTGGTAAACGTGAAGCTGTGATCATCATAATATTCCTCATAAATACGTCGGATCTCCACCAAGTCGATCTTGCAATCGATGTATGTCGTGGCGAATATACCACGGGAGAAATTACCGCGTACGGGGATGAAGTTGATCCGGCTTGAATAGCTCTTCTGCAACTGGCTCAAGCTCTGGTTGATCTCGGCCAAGTGCTGATGCGTAAAAGGCTTATAGATTGATATGTTGTCGTTGCGCCAGCTAAAGTGAGAGGTGGAAGAAGGCTTCACGCCCGCTCCCGTAGAACCCGTGATGGCATTGACATGCAAGTCGGAATTCAGCATCAAGTGCTTCGCCAACGGCAATACGCCCAATTGGATGCAAGTAGCGAAACAACCGGGGTTCGCTATATGCCGGGCGTTGCAAATTCAGCGGCGGTTTAATTCCGGCAGGCCGTACACGAAATCGTGCTCCGGGCCTTCGATCCGGTAGTCCATGCTCAGGTCGATAATCTTCACGTTCTCGGGAACCGTGTGGTTCTCCATGAACTTTTTCGTATCGCCATGAGCGGTACAGAAGAACAGAAGGTCGATGCTATCTAACGGCAACTCGCTGGTGAACACCAAATCCGTCTCGCCATAAAGACCACCATGCACGTCCGTGATCTTGTTACCGGCGTTACTGCTACTGTTTATAAATGTAAGCTCGGCATCAGGGTGGTTTAGGAGCAGGCGGATCAATTCACCCGCCGTGTAACCCGCTCCGCCTATAATTCCGCATTTAATCATATCTCTTCGTCTTTATGGTTCGTATAATAAACACGCAACGGAGTAGAAAGAACCTTGATGAAGCCCTTAGCGTCCTCGGCGGTCCAGCCTTTCTGCATCTCTCCGTACTCACCGAATTTCGTCTTTACCAAGTCGTCCTCAGATTCTACGCCAACGGTAGAGAAGGACAACGGACGAAGCTCCAGAATAGCCGTACCGTTCACGTTACGCTGAGACTCTTGCAACATCGCCTCGATATCGCGCATCACCGGTTCCAGATATTGGCTCTCGTGCAAGAACATGCCGTACCAGTTCGCTACCTGATCCTTCCAGTATTGTTGCCATTTGCTCAACGTATATTTCTCTAGGAAGCGGTGCGCCCCGATAATCAACATAGGAGCGGCAGCCTCGAAACCGACCCGTCCCTTGATGCCGATGATCGTATCGCCCACATGCATATCACGGCCGATACCGTAAGCGGCCCCGATCTCCTCGATCTTCTGGATAGCGGCGATCTTATCCTCGAACACCTCACCATTCACGGCATGAACCTCACCGTTCTTGAACTCGATGCGCAATTGCTCGCTGCCGGTCTTCTCCACCTGTTTCAAATATGCGCTCTCGGGCAATCCTTGCGCGGAATCAAGAATCTCGCCGCCGCAGATAGAGGTTCCCCAAAGACCTACGTTATAGGAATATTTCAACTTCGTGAAATCGGCCTCGAAACCGTGCTCCTTCAAGTAGTTGATCTCTTCCTCGCGGCTCAAGGCCATATCGCGGGTCAACGTGATAATCTCCACGTTCGGAGCCAATACCAAGAAAGTCATATCGAAACGGATCTGGTCGTTACCGGCTCCGGTAGAACCATGGGCGATAGCGTCGGCGCCAATCTCGTTTGCGTAGCGGGCGATCGCCAAGGCTTGGAAGATACGCTCGGAGCTTACGGAGATCGGATACGTACCATTACGCAGCACGTTTCCGAAAATCATGTACTTCAAGCTCTTCTCGTAATACTCTTTCGTAACGTCGATCGTCACGTATTTCGTGGCGCCTAGCTTATAGGCGTGCTCCTCGTTTTGTTTCAATTGTTCCTCGCTGAAACCACCTGTGTTAGCGCAAGCGGCGTATACCTCGTATCCTTTTTTCTTTAGCCAGATACATGACCGTGAATGAGGTATCCAAACCTCCGCTGAACGCTACTACTACTTTCTTCTTCATCGTTTCTTTATTTTATGTTGTTTTTCTATCGTATTAATTTAGTCCTTTTTAGTCTGATTACGGGCCTCCCGCTCTCGTTGCGCACGATGCGGATCGGCCGGGTCGAACAGCATGGCCGTGCAGATGCAATACTTACGTTCGGTGCGTTCCAAGATATCGTGGTTCACGCAACCGTTGCAACCCCGCCAGAAAGCCTCATCGTCCGTCAAGTCGGAGAACGTAACCGGTACATATCCCAGCTCGGTATTCATCTTCATCACGGCAGCGCCGGAGGTAAGGCTGAATACCTTTGCTTTCGGCCAGCGCATGCGGGCAAGCTGGAAGGTCATGTCTTTGATGCGTTTCGCTATACCCATGCCCCGGAAATCCGGATGCACGATCAAGCCGGAGGTAGTCACGTACTGCTTGTTTCCCCATGACTCGATATAACTAAACCCGGCGAACTCGTTTCCCGCCAAGGCGATCACCGCTTTGCCCTCTTTCATCTTCTGGGCCACATACTCGTGCGTACGTTTGGCGATACCCGTGCCCCTGACTTTAGCGGCAGACTCGATCGTATCTAGGATCGTATCCACATATACCTCGTGAGAGGCATCAGCGATCATAACATCAATTTCTATTTCTTGTTCCATTTTATTGTTTGTTCTTAGTTTTTTTCCTTTTATATAAAATGTGATAAAGCGGCAATCACCTTCTCTTGGCTCACACCGTTGCGGGGATTACCAAGATCGTATCGTCTCCGGCTATGGTGGCCAGTATCTCGCTGGGGGCATGGGAGTCTATGTCCGAGGCGATTCCCATGGCGTAACCCGGTCGTGTTTTCACCACCGCTAAGTTTCCGGAAAACTCGATATTCGGCTTTTTCTTGCCGTCAGGCTGTGCTTGTTTGCTTATACTCTCTTCGGGAAGGCGATATACATAATCTCCGTTTCCGTCGTGTACCTTGGCTACTTTCAGTTGCTTGATGTCGCGGGAAAGCGTAGCTTGCGTAACCGAGAATCCGCTATCTTCCAACTCTTTAAGCAGTTCTTCTTGATTACTTATCACCTTCGTTTGTATAATACCGCAAATGGCATCCAATCGTTCCTTCTTTGTACTCATGTTGTATATTTATGCAAAACAGGCTGCAAATATAAAGAGTATTATTGAATAAATATACAATCAAGGGCTTTTTTTTCTGATATAAGTAGGGGGTAAGGGATTTTCCTGCTTAGCTTAGGTTTAATCACTGTAAGTGTTAGGCATTTCATCTATTTATATTCGTCTTCTATCAGCCATTGGATGATCATGCAACAGCTGTTAGAAGATCATCTACCAATTGGTGGATGATCATGCAACGGATGATAGATGATGAATGTCATTCAAAGGAAAGGCTAATACTTCCTATAGAAAGAACGAAAGGGTGTGGTCGTTTTGAACAAAATGGTAGTATCTTTGCGTTATTAAAAAGAGAGTATCAGGTTTAATTTCAAGTAAAAGGATATGAGAAAAATAGCAAGTTTATTCGTGGCCTTGCTTTTATTGGCAGGCTGTTCCAGCGTACCGTTGACAGGACGTAAGCAAGTGCTGTTGGTTTCGGACCAAGAGGTGTTATCGTCCAGCCTTACCCAGTATAACGATTATATAAAGACGGCGAAAAAATCGACGAACGTGAACAAGAGCGCTATGGTAACCCGGGTCGGAAAGAAGATAGCCGCCGCTACGGAGGACTATTTGCGGGCGAACGGGATGGCGGATGAGGTAAAAAACTTCTCTTGGGAGTTTAATTTGGTGAATGATCCGCAGGTGAACGCCTTCTGTATGCCAGGCGGCAAGATCGTGGTGTACGAGGGATTGCTGCCATTGGTTTCCTCGGACGATGAATTGGCGGTAGTCATCGGGCATGAGGTCGCCCATGCCGTAGCTAAACACAGCAATGAGCGTATGAGCCAGCAACTAATGGCCCAATACGGGGCGGCTATTTTAGGTGCGGCCGTAAGCAATAAGAGTGCGGCGGTACAGCAAGCGGCCAATACGGTATATGGTGTGGGAGCGCAGTATGGCGTAATGCTTCCTTTCTCCCCCGTAAGCACGAGTCGGAAGCGGATTATATGGGATTGGTATTCATGACTATGGCGGGATACAATCCGGACGTGGCAGTCAACTTCTGGCAAAAGATGTCCGCCGGAAAGAGTGGCTCTACGCCGGAATTTATGAGTACGCACCCCAGTGATGCCACCCGTATAGCGGAAATCCAAAAAGTCCTACCCGCAATCAAAACCAAATACAAAAAGTAGTTGGCAGTTGACAAGTGACAGTTATTTTATCACTTGTCTCAATTTTCAATTAAACAAGATTCCCATCTTGTTCATTAAGAAACAAGCATTCATATTCTGGGCTATTCCTTCTCTTAGTTGATAAGAGAAGGATAGCTCCTCGTCTTTTATATCCGCTTCGAAGCGGTAATTCTTTATTTGTTCCGGGAACTCTTCCTCCAAAGTACCCAACACTAAATCGTGGGTGGCGATGATGCCGCAAGCCTTATAAGCGACCAGCTGTTTCATAAGGGCAAGAGAGCCTTTCTGCTTGTCGATAGAATTTGTTCCCTTCAAGATCTCGTCCAAGATGATAAATAGCTTCTCCCCGTTTTGCAGCCTGTCGATAATCATTTTCAGCCGTTTCAACTCCGCGAAGAAATAAGACTCGTTGCTAGCCAAGGAATCCGAGGTACGTAAGCTGGTAACCATGTGGGCGGGATAAACCGTCAAGGAGGCGGCGCAGACCGGAGCGCCTACGCAAGCCAATAAGTAATTGACACCGATCGTCCGGAGGTATGTACTTTTTCCGGCCATATTCGCTCCGGTGATAATCAGGAACCAAGGACTTTTGCGGATATCGATATCGTTCTTTACGCAGACTTCCCGGTTCAAAAGAGGATGTCCCAAAGCCTTGCCTTCCATCTGGAAATAAGTGTCGGCAATCTCCGGATAGATGTATTCCGGATGGTTGAAAGCGAAACCACCCAACGAGTTCAGCGCGTCGAAACGAGCCAGCGCGTCGAACCAAAGCGGAAGTTTATCGGAGTAAGTCTGAATCCAGCGTTCCAAAAGGATGGCATGGCGTGTATCCCGCAAGTAGAAGAGATTGAAAATGATACCCGCCAAACTGAATCGTTGGTCTAATCCTCCGATATACGACGACAAGCGTTTGATAGCATGCGAGGCCAATTCCTTCTCATTCGCTAATTGTCCGCTGATCTCTTTCAGCTCTTCCGACTGGAAATTATCTTCTTCCACACATTGCATCAGCTTTGAGTACCGATTGAAAATAGACTCCATCTTATTGACGGTCGCGTAAAGCGCATTGATTTCCTTGGCTCGTCCGTAAGCGATCACTAACGTGATTAAGAAATAAATATTCAATAAACTCCCGCTGATCCAATCCAGTGAGTAAGCGATACCCAATACGATCCACAACACTGGGACCGCCCAGATCAATAGTTTCCACGGTAGGCTATCAACGAATTTATGCTTACGCTGAGTGAGTCGGTCCATAAAGTTGATATCGTTGTCTCTCGTATCTTGCGTGTCCTGCCGGATGATTCCCGTCACATAGAAATGCTGCCGTAAGGCGGATAAAGTCGCTAATTCCTTGACAGCCTCTTGCCGTTTGACGATCTCCTTCTTATCCGTCAAGGGATTCGAGAGCCAACCGGCCAGTCGTTCCCGCCCGAACCCGGTTACGGTACGATTGAGCGATTGAAACAAGGAGCGGTCTCCAAACACATCCAGATCCAAGCAGAAAGAGTGCTCGCCCGAGATCTTATCGGCTGCCCCGTCGAACGCGCTGAAATCATAGTCCAGTCCTTTTAGCTCATCCTCGTTCAGTTTGATCAAGGTCTCGGCGTATACTTTTCGTGCGTACATTTTATTATGGTACCACATCAGGAGCGCGAACGGGATGATATAAGCGAAGGTGATCCCCGTCAGGCATTGCCAACTCTCATCCCTGAATATCCATAAGGAGAGGATCGCTCCCGCCACTAAAGCCAACCGGATACTCCCCATCAAATGGATCTTCTTTTTTTCAAATTACCCAAGCGCCGTGTATAAGCGTCGATATTTTCTTTATAATAACTATAGATTTCTTCCATAGCCGCGAATATAGGAAAAATGAACTAACCTCTTGAATTTTGGTTTATATATTATATTCATAGGTGAAATGACCATTATTCATGTAATTTGGGCGATAAAGCCAACTGCCGTTTCCCCTATATTCGCGGACACATTTATAATTTAAGATCATTTATGAAAAAAACGATTATATCCTTTCTCTTCCTTCTTGTTTGCGGTATGGCACATTCGCAAGTTTTAGCGAAAGGGCCGGAAGAGAGTTATAATGCGGATAGTATTCGTGCGATTTTGGATAAGTCACCTTATTTTACCTTATTCAAGGACAATTATTTTATTGGCGGTATCCCTATCGGCAACAAGCCTACGGCGAGAAACTCCGACGTTAAATTCCAGTTGAGCATCGCCCAACGTCTTACGAAAAGTAAACTCCCCTTCGATACCTATCTTTTCTTGCAATACACGCAAAAGGCTTTTTGGAATGTCTTTCAAGAGTCTTTGCCGATGCGCGACTTGAATTTTAATCCGGGTATCGGTTTGGGGCACCTTATCGTACATAAGAATAAATATATCGGGAAAGGCTATTTGATGGTCGAGCACGAGTCGAACGGTAAAGATAGCATCTTCTCCCGAAGCTGGAACAAGATCACCCTAGCTGCGGCTGTCCTGTTGAATAAGAACTGGGAAGTTCAATTCAAGGGCTGGATACCGATCGTGGATGGCAAGGAAAATAAAGACATCCTTAAATATAATGGTATATTCCAAGTAGCCGCCAATTACCGGACAGACAACAGGCGCTTTAACTGCGGGGTTATCTTGACCAAACGAAAGACTTGGTTCAGCTTTAACACTCAGATCGAGTTGAGCTATAAGTTTAATAATAACGAGAACCAATATTTCTTCCTGCAATATTATAATGGTTACGGTGAGAACCTTTTGGAATATAATCAATACAAAAGCATGCTGCGGATCGGTTTCGTGATCAAGCCGCAAGATTTCAGTATTTACTAAAAAATATCCTTCTTGATAGATCTCATTGATCGGGCGATAGATGTAATATATGATACATTTCGTTTCTTTAGGAAACAATACATTTACAGACTTTGTTTTCTAATATATTGAACGTTTCCCGGATAATTAAAGAGATACGCCATGAAGGAAAAAATTGAACAATTAAAAGCTCTCAACCACAAAGCTGAGTTAGGGGGCGGAGAAGACCGCATCGCGAAGCAACATGCGGCAGGTAAACTAACCGCTAGAGAAAGAATCGAACTACTATTGGAAAAAGGTAGTTTCGTGGAAATCGACAAGTTCGTGACACATACGTGCCATGAGTTCGGTTTAGAAAAACAGCGTCCATTAGGGATGGCGTGGTCACCGGTTACGGAATGATCGGGCAACGCACGGTATTTGTTTTCGCTCAGGACTTCACGGTATTCGGTGGAGCCTTGTCTGAGACGTATGCCCGTAAGATCTGTAAGATCATGGACATGGCAACGGAACTAGGCGCTCCGGTGATCGGGTTGAACGATTCGGGAGGCGCACGTATTCAAGAAGGAGTTCGTTCCTTGGCGGGATACGCCGAGATATTCCTCCGGAACTCGTTGGCTTCGGGCGTGATCCCGCAGATTAGCGCCATTATGGGCCCGTGTGCGGGTGGAGCGGTTTACTCGCCGGCGTTGACGGACTTTATCTTTATGGTAAAACAAACGAGCTATATGTTTATCACCGGCCCGGAGGTCGTGAAAAGCGTGACGCAAGAAGAGGTTACGATGGAGAATCTGGGAGGCTCGGAAGTGCATAGCACCCGTTCCGGAGTGGCTCATTGCACGGCGGATAACGATATGGATTGTATCTTGAAGATACGTGAGTTGATGTCGTTCTTGCCGAATAATAATATGGAAGAGCCGCCATTCGTTCCTACTACCGATAGCCCGAACCGCATCGATCCGCAATTGGATCTGCTGGTTCCTACTAATCCCAACCAGCCGTACGACATGAAAGAACTGATCCTTTCCGTGGCTGATGATCAAAACTTCTTCGAGATACAAGAGGAATATGCCAAGAACATCATTATCGGTTATATCCGTTTGAATGGAAAGACGATCGGTGTCGTGGCGAATCAACCTGCCGCGTTGGCCGGTACGCTGGATATCAACGCGTCCGTAAAGGCGGCCCGTTTCGTCCGTTTCTGCGACGCGTTTAATATACCGTTGTTGACGCTGGTGGATGTACCGGGTTTCTTGCCGGGCGTGAACCAAGAGTACGAGGGGATTATCCGTCATGGCGCTAAGTTATTGTACGCATATTGCGAGGCTACCGTGCCGAAAGTGACCGTCATTACCCGAAAGGCTTACGGTGGCGCTTACGACGTGATGAGCTCCAAGCATATCCGGGGCGATATCAACTTCGCTTATCCAACCGCCGAGATCGCTGTCATGGGACCGGATGGTGCCGTGAATATCTTGTTCCGTAAGGATTTGAAGACCGCGGAAGATCCCGAAGGCAAACGGAAGGAATTGCAAGCCGATTACCGGGAGAAGTTCGCTAACCCGTACCGGGCCGCTGAGTTAGGCTATGTAGACGAGATCATCGAGCCGTCTATCACACGCAGCCGCTTGATCCGTAGTTTTGAGTTGCTGGCCAACAAACGGCAATCCAATCCTCCGAAGAAGCATTCCAATATTCCTCTTTAAAAACGAATCCTTATGATAAAGAAAGTATTAGTTGCCAATCGTGGCGAGATAGCGATGCGGATATTCCGCACCTGCCGGGTGATGAACATCCCGACCGTAGCGATCTATACGCATGTGGATCGCGGAGCATTACATGTACGTTATGCGGAGGAAGCTTACTGCATCTCGGAAGATGAAGCGGATACCTCTTACTTGAAGCCGGACTTGATCCTTGAGATCGCCAAGAAGACAGGAGCCGCTATTCATCCGGGTTACGGCTTTTTGTCGGAGAACGCCGACTTCGCCCGCCGTTGCGAGGAGGAGGGCGTGATCTTTATCGGCCCGAGCGCCGACGTGATTGCGAAGATGGGTATAAAGACCGAGGCCCGTAAGATCATGAAAGAAGCCGGTGTGCCGGTTGTTCCCGGAACGGAAAAACCGGTGACGGACATAGAGGATGCCAAGAAGGTAGCCGCCGAGGTGGGTTATCCGATTATGCTAAAGGCGCTTGCCGGAGGCGGTGGAAAGGGTATGCGTTTGGTACATAGCGAGGATGAGATGGAAGCGGCTTTCCGTATGTCTCGTTCCGAGGCGGCCAACTCGTTCGGAAACGATGCCATCTATATCGAGAAGTATATCGAGAACCCCCATCATATCGAGGTGCAGGTACTCGGGGATAAATATGGGAACGTGATCCATCTGTATGAGCGTGAGTGCTCTATCCAGCGCCGTAACCAGAAGGTGATCGAGGAAGCGCCCTCTCCACTCGTGAAGGAGGCCGCTCGCCAGAAGATGTTGGCCGTAGCGGTGGAGGCTTGCAAGAAAATCGGTTACTACAGTGCCGGGACGTTGGAGTTCATGATGGATAAGGACCAGAACTTCTATTTCCTCGAGATGAATACCCGCCTTCAAGTGGAGCATCTGGTGACGGAGGAGACAACGGGCGTGGACTTGGTTCGCGATATGATTTTGGTGGCCGCAGGAAATCGTCTGCCTTATAAGCAGGAAGATGTGGCTTGCCGGGGGCATGCCTTGGAATGCCGTATCTATGCGGAGGACCCGGAAAATAACTTTATGCCCTCTCCGGGCGTGATCAAGGTGCGTGAGGCTCCCGAGGGACGTAACGTGCGTCTGGATAGCGCCGCTTACGCCGGTTTCGAGGTGTCCTTGCATTACGATCCGATGATCGCCAAGCTTTGCACATGGGGCCGGACCCGTGAGTCCGCCATCTCGAATATGATACGTGCCTTGCGGGAATACAAGATCTTGGGAATCAAGACAACGATTCCCTTCCACCTGCGTGTGTTGCATAATGCGACTTTCTTGAAGGGGAATTACGATACGACCTTTATCGACACTAAGTTCGATAAGGAAGACTTGAAGCGTCGCCAGAACAGCGACCCGACCGTAGCCGTGATCGCCGCCGCCTTGAAGCATTACGAGGAGGAGAAAGAGGCGGCCGCCCGTGCGACGACCGTTCCGCTGGTAGGGGAGTCCCTGTGGAAACACTACGGGAAGTTACAAATGTTGGCCAATAACTTTTAATGAGAGGAGGAATGATTATGTCAAAGGCTTTAGCGACTTATTTTGCCACGGTTAACGATATTCCCGACACAGAGTTCAAGGTAGAGATTCTGGAAGACGGGCCTATCAAGAAAGTATCCGTAAACGGTACCGTTTATGATGTAGATTACAATCTGGGCGGAGATACGATCCACTCGATCATCATGAACCATAAATCTCATGGCGTACAAATATCCAGTGTTGGAGATTCCACCTATGAGGTAAAGAATAAAGGTGATTATTTCCAAGTACAGGTGATTGACGAGTTGAAGAAATTACGCCTGTCGAGAACCAGTTCCAAGACGGTCGGCCGTCAGGTCATACAGGCCCAGATGCCGGGCGTGATCCAGAAGGTATATGTCAAGGTAGGCGATGAGGTCAAGGCGGGAGACCCGCTGTGCGTACTGGTTGCCATGAAGATGGAAAACGAAATTCGTACGCCGATCGATGGGGTGGTGAAAGAGGTGTATGTCAATGAGACGGACAAGGTCTCCGTGGGTGATAAGATGTTGGTTGTAGAGTGAGTTGTCTCGGGGTTATAGTTTTCCCTCGAGAGAATAGGAAAGGAATCGGAGCAGTCCGGTTCCTTTCGCATGTTTGGTAAAATTATCTTAAAAAACATTCCGTCTTTCTATCGTGTTACAGAGTTATTATTTCTACATTTGTAGCGTTTAAACCTAAATCATGAAGTTATGTTGACAGCAATGGTCATTGTGTTCCTTGTCGGTTATTTGATGATCGCATTGGAACATCCTCTAAAGATAAACAAGGCGGGAACGGCTTTGCTTATCGGTACGGTCTTATGGGTTATGTACACGTACGCGGCCCCGTTTTTCATCCCGAGGGCCTCGGCAGAGGAATTCAGCTTGTTCTTGGAATCGTTCCCCTCTTTGGGTTCTTTAACGTTTAAGGAACAATGTACCCGGTTCGTCGTGGAGCATCAGGTTCTGGATAGTATCGGAGAGATCGCCGAGACACTTATATTCCTGATCGGGGCGATGATAACCGTGGAGCTGATCGATGCCCATGGCGGTTTCATGTTTATCACGAATCATATTACCACGAAGAAAAAGAGGAAACTGCTGGCGTTGATCGCCGTGATCACGTTCTTTATGTCGGCCGTATTGGACAACCTTACGACCTCGATCGTCATGATCATGCTGATCCGTAAGTTGCTCGGGAATTATAAAGAGCGGTGGGTGTTCGGCAGTATCGTTATTATAGCGGCGAATAGCGGTGGCGCTTGGTCGCCCATCGGCGACGTGACAACGATCATGCTGTGGGTAAGGGGAAATATCTCCACCTCATCCACGATCCCTCATTTGATCCTGCCGAGTATCGTATCGGCGTTGATCCCGGTCTTGATCGCCATGCGTTTCTTGCATGGAAACGTGACGCCCCCTAACGCGTTCTCGCAAATGGAGGCGGACAATGAGTTGCTGAAGAAATTGAAGGATAAGGAGAAGTTATCGATCTTGATCATCGGTGTGTTGTGTTTATTGTTCGTGCCTGTATTCAAGACGGTTACTCATCTTCCCCCGTTTATGGGTATCTTGATGGGAGTGGGTATTCTTTGGTTCTATACGGAGATGCTATACGCCCGTAAACCGATCGACGAGGACTTGAAATTGCGCTTGTCCAAGGTGGTTCACCGTATAGACGGGGCGACCTTGTTATTCTTCCTCGGAATCCTTTTGGCGGTGGATGCCTTGCGTTGCAGCGGCGTATTGTCGGATTTCGCTTTCTGGCTGGACGATACGGTAGGCAATGTGTATGCGGTGAACCTGATTATCGGCGCCTTATCGTCTATCGTGGATAATGTTCCGTTGGTAGCGGGTGCTATCGGTATGTACCCGGTGGCTACGGACGCTATGGTGGCTGCGGCGACTGATCCGGCTTATCTGGCGAACTTCATGCAAGACGGCGTGTTCTGGCAGTTCTTGGCTTATTGCGCAGGAGTAGGTGGAAGTATGTTGATCATCGGTTCCGCCGCCGGAGTCGTCGTGATGGGCCTGGAGCGGATCAATTTCATTTGGTACTTGAAGAATATCTCGCTGCTGGCCTTGGCGGGATATTTGTCTGGTGCGGTGGTATATATTCTCCAGAATTTGATATTATAATAAGTGTATGATATTAATTGCGGATAGCGGATCTACAAAGACGGAGTGGTGCCTGGCGGATCAAGGCAGACCGGTGCGTACGGTCGTGACGGCGGGTATCAATCCCTTCTTCCAGACACGGGAGGAGATCGCCGGAGAAATCCGGGATGCCTTATTGCCCGCCTTGAAGGGTGAGCGGATCGATGCCATTTACTTCTATGGCGCCGGTTGCGCCTTCCCGGAGAAGAACCGGATCGTGGAAGAGGCGATTACGCCTTATATCCCGGCTCCCATAGAGGTGTATAGTGACTTGATGGCGGCTGCTCGTGCCTTATGCGGGAGCCGTCCGGGAATCGCCTGTATATTGGGGACGGGATCGAATTCTTGTCTGTATGACGGGACGGAGATAACGGAGCATATCTCTCCCTTGGGATTCATTCTGGGGGATGAGGGTAGTGGCGCCGTGCTCGGGAAGTTATTGGTAGGGGATTGCTTGAAGCGTCAGTTGCCGGCGCCTTTGGTTCGGAAGTTTATGGATCAATATGAGTTGACGCCCGCCTTATTGTTGGAGCGGGTATATAAACAACCTTTCCCGAATCGTTTCTTGGCTACCTTGTCCCGTTTCTTGTTGGAGAATATCACCGAGCAACCGATTTATAATTTGGTCTATACGAGTTTCCGTAGCTTTTTCCTCCGTAACGTGGCGTTATATCCGGGAGCTGATACGTACCCGATTCATTTTGTAGGCTCTATCGCCTATTATTATCAGGAGGTATTGAAAGCGGCGGCCTTATCCTTAGGCTTGAAGGTCGGTACGGTCGTACAGGCTCCCATGGACGGATTGATCCGGTATCATTTTACGAACGAAGAAAAAAATGAATGAGTTATGGCATTTCAAAAGATAACCGAGTCGGAATCGTTGTATGATAATCTGGATCAGATGTCTGTCCGGGAGTTGCTGGAAGGCATCAATAACGAGGACCGGAAAGTGGCGATCGCCGTTGGCCGGGAGATCCCGAAGATCGAGAAACTGGTAACCCGTATCGTAGAGCGGATGCGGAGAGGCGGTAGGCTCTTCTATATCGGGGCGGGTACGAGTGGTCGCTTGGGTGTCTTGGACGCCTCCGAGATCCCTCCCACGTACGGTATGCCGAATACCTTGGTGATCGGTTTGATCGCCGGCGGCGACCGGGCGCTCCGGAATCCCGTGGAGTCGGCGGAAGACGATCTGGATAAGGCTTGGGAGGAACTTCAACAATATCATATCAATACGAACGACACCTTGGTGGGGATAGCCGCCTCGGGTACGACTCCTTACGTGATTGGCGCCCTGCGTAAGGCACGCTCCGAGGGAATCCTGACGGCCTCTATCTCCTGCAACCCGGACTCCCCGATGGCGGCGGAGGCGGAGATCGCCATCGAGCCGGTAGTAGGTCCGGAGTTCGTCACCGGAAGTACGCGGATGAAGAGCGGTACGGCCCAGAAGATGGTGCTGAATATGATCACGACCTCCACGATGATCAAGCTTGGCCGGGTGAAGGGGAACCGGATGGTGAACATGCAACTGACCAACCAAAAATTGGTGGACCGTGGCACCCGTATGATCATGGAAGAGCTTCTTCTGGATTACGAGCAGAGCAAGAATCTCCTGCTCCTACATGGCTCCGTCCGGGAGGCGATCGATTCTTATCACCGTGAATGGCGGCTGAATCAATAAATAATTCCTATCTTTCGGGGTAAAACCTAAAAGATCGTTGATTATGATGTGGGATTTCATACTAAGACTTTTCGTGGCAGGTATTCTGGGCGCCGTTGTCGGGCTAGACCGTGAGTACCGTGCGAAGGAGGCGGGTTACCGGACTCACTTCCTTGTTTCGTTGGGTAGCGCGTTGATCATGGTTGTCTCCCAATATGGCTTCCAAGATGTCATCCTAGAGAATAGCGTAAGTCTCGATCCGAGCCGTGTGGCCGCCCAAGTGGTGAGTGGCATCGGTTTCATCGGGGCGGGTACGATCATCATCCAGAAACAATTCGTGCGGGGATTGACTACCGCCGCCGGTATCTGGGCGACCGCCGGTATCGGTCTGGCCGTCGGCTCAGGCATGTACGGGCTCGGTATCGCCGCCACTTTGTTGACGCTCGCCGGGCTGGAGCTGTTGAGCGTTATTTTTAAAAGCATTGGGATGCGAAGTTCCTTGGTGGTATTCTCTACCTCCGACAAGGAGGCGATCAACCGGATCGCCCGTGTTATCTACGAGAAAGGTTTCCTGCTGGTAAGCTATGACATGAAAAGACTGGGGCATCAGGAGAAGGACGAGTACGTCGTCAGCATCGTGTTGAAGGCCCGTAAAAACACGGAGGAAAGTCCACTGTTGCTATTGATGGAGCAATTTCCGGAGGTTACGGTGGAGAGAATTGAATAGTTATTCTGCATTGGCGGTAAGTTTTCGTATATTTGCGGCTCGAAACTATTTAATAATCGTACGATGAATTTTATTTCTAAGCTATTCAAGAAGAACGTATCTGAGGCGGAAGAGGCCGGCAAAGGTTCCGTGGAGGAGTTCGTATCTTTAATCCGTGTATATTATCAAGCCGTTATGGCCGTGAACTTGGGTATCACCAACTTGAACATGCTCGCCGATATGGCTTTGTTCAAACGCATGTTGAAGATACCGACCCAGAATAACAAATTGGGTGTCGCCGAGAAATCCCGTGTGCGCAAGGTGTTGATGGAGGATTACGGCCTAAGCGAGGCTTTCTTCAAGGAGATCGACAGCTCGGTGAAGAAGAACTGCAAGAACCAGAACGATATCAAGACGTATTTCTTCATGTTCCAAGGTTTCTGCAATGACTTGTTCAACTTGCTTGGTAATCTGATGCAGTGGAAGTTCCGCTTCTCCATGCTGGTGAAGAAGTTGCTGTATAATATGACGACGAAGACGGTTCACGATATCTTGACCAAGTCCGAGTGGAAGGATATCAGCGTGCAGAAGGCTGCGTGGAGCGTGCGTAAGTATGCCGAGAAACTAGGCTACTCCGAGCAATGGATCACGGACTTCGTGTATAACGTCGTGCTTCTGGCGAAAGAGGATCAGAAGAAGGAATTCAAAAAGAACAAGGAAGCATGACCACCGAGCTGCATCCGCTAGGTTTCTTCCTCCCGGAGAATACGAGATTGCTGATGCTGGGGAGTTTCCCGCCTCCAAGAGCTCGTTGGAGCATGGATTTTTATTACCCGAATATTCAGAATGATATGTGGCGTATCCTTGGCTTGATTTTCTATGGGAACAAGGATGCGTTCCTGCGAGACAAGAAGGCGTTCAGCGAGGAGAAGGCGAAGGCTTTCTGCCGGGAGAAGGGGATCGGGATCGGTGATACCGCCATGGAGGTGATCCGCTTGAAAGCGAACGCCTCCGATAAGTTCCTTGAGGTGGTACGGCCGATCGATCCGGAAAAGGTCTTGTCCCAGATACCGGAATGCGTGGCGATCGTGGTAACCGGGCAGAAAGCGATGGATACCCTCCTCTCCGTATTGCCCGGCACGGAGGAGCCGAAAGTGGGCTTCTCGTCGGAATTTTCTTGTATGGGAAGGACGATGAGGCTGTTCCGTATGCCTTCATCCTCTAGAGCTTATCCGAGGCCGTTGGAGGAGAAGGCCGCCGTTTACCGGGGGATGTTTGAGACGTTGGGGATGGTGTGAGGCAAGTCTGCCATACAGCATTCCTCGTTTACGCCCCACCTCTTCAAGGAGTGCGGTAAGCTCGGAAACGTCCTATCTGAATGATGTCCAATTATCTCTTTCGTGTATATACATATTTTAAGTACTTGATGCGACATTAGAACAGGAGAAACGCTGCGATATTTGCGACGTTATTCAGTTTAAAACGTTCGATTATGGAGTTTAATGCACGAACTTATTTTCAGTAAGGTACAGTTGTAGCATCTTATCGCCGTAAGATGTATGATCTTACTGTTGTAGGATGTATGATCTTACCGTTGTAAGATGTATCATCTTTCACGGATACTTGACATCTCCTTGTCTTGCGTCTTTTAGCAAAGTGACAGTTTGTAAATTTAAGTCATGGAGAATCGATTCTTTCGGGTAAAGGTAAGGTATGCTCCCGAAAACGAAAGAAAAAAACGACAATCGATTGGTTGATAGGCTAATGTTGAATAACGGCCTTTTATTCTAGCGGAATTTATTCATCGTATTTCATGTTTTGGGGGCAGGAAGGGAAGAAAAACGGTGCTACAATAGGGTTATAACAGGGTAAGAATGCCCATTCGCGACTACTCATAACCCTATTCTTGACTACTTACGATGCCCAACGGCAGTATCGGCGTTGCCTAATACGACTAGTTACGCAGGCTTCCGGCACCTATTGTGTGTGGAAAACGCTGTATTTTAACAAAAAGGGGTGCTTATTGCTACTGCTTTCTCGCTATTTCGCTAGGTTCGGAAAATAGGTGTGTCAAGGTAAATGCTCTATGGAAATCAAAAAGATGGCCGGAGAGCGGTTTGGTTGACGGAAGGATATTTGCAGGGCGAGTACCGTGTAAGATAAAAAGAGAGGAGACGGAACGATAAACGCTCCGCCCCTCTTATATAACAAGAATGAATGAATTATTGGGATAATCTCATCATAAAATATTGCTAGTGAGATACATCTTCTTCATTTATCCGATCAGAGATACTCAATGTCACGGAGAACATTGAGTATCGTGATATTCATTTTTAGATCAATTATTTACGTAAAATCCAATATGCCCAGTTGCGCCGCTAAAAGTTATGACAGATCCTACTTGAACTGTAGATCCATTACAAGAGACTCTATATCCCTTATCTATGGAAACAACTTTATACTTTCCATGTTCAACAAAGTAAACCCATGGACCTCCACTATAAAAACCACTGGTGATAGTATATTCCATGAAATTTTGATCTTCAATAACCATTGATATATGGGCGTCCTGATTTTGAGCTGTAACGTACATTTTTGAATACCCTTCGCTTTCGGCGGCATAGGAAGGTGATGGACCATTTACGTCAGCATTGATATTAATAACAGTTGTTGTTAATAGTGCAATATAGAATGAATAATACTTTCTTCATGATATATTTTCTTTATTTTCTTGTTTTAAAATTCCAGAACCAAGCCTCTCCCCAATCACCTGCGCCGGGTTTCGGAGCCGCTAGTTTAAGATGCTCACCATCCGCTTCCAAGATGTGATATTCATATTGAGGAGCGAAGGTATCATCAGTGTCTCCCATTTTCACCAGTCCTAATAAAGGAATGGTTCCGGTGAACGTTAATGTACCTTGATCCCAACCTTCTTTGGCTACAGCGGATAAGTCCCATGCGATTGTTCCGGATTGACCGCGGCTGGTTTCTACTTTCTTGCCAGCCAAGGTAAAAGTCATCCAACCTTCTAACCCATCTTTGGCATATCCTTTCTCAGTACATTGTTGGTCGATGTCTGTGGCTTGAACTTGCCACCATTCCGGACCTGTGCTTTCCATATAAGCACCATTTCCCCAAAGGCCGTTGCTGGCATCTGTATCCCAAACCCAAGTTACAGAATTATACTCCGGTCCGAATAATCCTTCATAAATAGAAGGCACATCCACATACTCGGAGATCGTCACATCGTTAGAGAAAGAGGTGATGGAGCCGTCTTGGTTCATAGCCCGGACGGTCAAGCTCGTGAGGGAGGAGTGCCAATGATGGAACCCTCGGTTCCGGTGGCTAGGATGGCCCCGTCTTGATCCAATACCTGTACCGTCAGTGTGGGATTGGTGGAGAAGGTGAACTTGTTTTGTCCGGCCGTCGTTTGCGTAAGCGCTACACGGGCTTGCAGATCCGCCTCGGTTAAGTTGGCGGATATGCCCGGATCACTTTCTGTGATTGGGTCGCAGGAAACCATCATTCCTGCGATCAATGCCATTGCTATATAATATATATTCTTTATCATGATTGTATATTCTGAATTAAAAGGTTATTAATTAGTCCAGCCATTGTACTCGGCGTCCGCTCCCCAACCTTCGTTCTGCTGGAGTTCACTGGAGAGTGAGATCTGGCTCTCAGGTATCTTCATGAAACCGGCGGAGGTGTTGTAGCGGGAGGCGTAACCACCATTTTGCGCCTTGTTCGTGGCAGGATTACCTGCGATGTAGATAGGCGTACCTATCTGTTTCTGCAAGGCAGCGGCGGCAATGTGCCAGCGGCGGATGTCGTTCCAACGGGTACCCTCCAAAGCTAATTCCCAACGGCGCTCGTTTTGCAGAGCTTGGAGCGAGTAGCCGATAGCCGGAAGGCCGGCACGCTCCCGCACCTTATTCATACCGGTGGCATCTCCCTTGAGCTCGGATTGCATCAAGAGAACGTCAGCGAAGCGGATCAATACCAAGTCGTGGATGTTGTCCAAGGCTTGGTTATTCGCGCCTTGCGTCCAGCCATCGATTCCGTACATCTCGTTCTCGAAGGTCTTGAAGTAGCCACTCTCGTCATTGGATGTCTTGCATGCGACAGGAGACCATTTCATGGCATAGTAGTCCGTTTCCTGTACGAAGTCCGCCCAACCGCCTTTGTTATAAGCGGGTAATTTGTCTGTACGATATACGGAAGCGTCGCGACGCATGTCATTTGGTTCTGCGCTTGCCCAATCGTTCACGAAATTCGGTGCTACAGGCCCGGCTCCCCAACCTTGTCCGAAGGGGAAGGTATTTGCTACGTCTTGATCTCCGCGAAGACCGAAATGAAGCGCGTAACCATTGGCGAAAGCGATGGTAGTATTCCAACTGGCCAGCTTATTGAACTTGATGGCGAACATAGATTCCGGGTTGACGGCGTTATCATCCTCTACCCATTTCAATCCTTGTCCGGCGGTGTATTCGAAATCGTTCACCGTGCAACGGTTCGTGTAAGCCCAAAGGCTACGGAAGTCGGATGCTAAGGAATATCCGGAATTGTTCACGCAATCATCGATATAAGAGATCACTTGATCCTTCGTTAGGGTAGAGCCGTCGGCCAAGGTGACGGAGGTCAGCGGGTTGTAAGTGGCGCTGGTCAAGGCGGCTATATCTTCGCCATTCCCGTACATGCCGGTGTAGAACAACCAAGCACGGCCTAACATGGCCTCGGCGGTGTACTTGTCGACGTGTCCTGCCTCAAGGGATGACGTACCTCCACGCCATGCGGGCATGATGTCGGCGGCTGTCTTAAGGTCTAGCAAGATCTGTCCCCAGATCTCGGCGGGGCTTGCCTGTGGCACGTCGCTTGTCTGGGATGTAGTGATTAGGGGTACACGATTGTACATCGAGGCTAGCTCGTAGTAGAAATAGGCACGCATGAAGAGAGCCTCGCCCATCAATTGGTTACGTGCTTCCGTGGAAGGAAAGTCCGGACAGTTATCTAAGGTCTCTATGGCGCTGTTGGCACGGAATACGCCGGCATAACGGTCTTTCCAGAACTGGCGGGTCATGTCGGACTGATAGTTGCAGAGCAGGTCCATGGCCTGCATCAGCTTGTCGTTCGAGCCGCCCCCGCCTAGTGCGTCATCGCTGGCTAGTTGGGCGTAATAAAGGAACGATCTCTCGGGGTTGGCGCAAACGGATGCCATGCTGGCGTAAACGCCTGCTATCATTTGCTGGGCATCGTCGTACGACTCCGGGAATGTAGCGGTTGTCTTCTCTGTGTAATTGGTCGTGTCGAGCATGTCCTCACAACTTGAGAAGGCTACGGCAGCGCCCATACATATTGCATATATTAACTTTTTCATGTTGCTTTTCTCTTAAAATTTAATGTTAACACCTACCATATAAGTTCTGGGTGAAGGATAAGAACCTAAGTCGATACCTCTTGCCCAAGGATTGTCCTCGCGATAACTATCGTTCGTACCGATTTCGGGGTCCATACCCCTGTATCCCGTGAAGGTGAAGAGGTTCTGGGCGCTTACGTACAGACGTAATTGCGGCAGTGGGCAGTTCTTCCATAGGTTCTTGAAGTCGTAGCCCAAAGTAACGTTCTGGATGCGGAAATAGCTAGCGTCTTCCACGAAGATATCGGATATCTGTTGGAAGTTGACACCTGTGTTACCCGGAACCAGACGAGGATAACGATTGGAGGTTCCCTCACCGTGCCAGTACTCAAATACCTCGGAGGTGTAATTCTCCACGTTGCCGTCGGTAAACTTACGATAAGAGCGCATATTTTGTTGTCCGAAGGCCCCATAGGTGGTTACCGCTAAATCGAATCCTTTGTAACCAACGTTGAAGCTTAGACCCATCGTGATATCCGGGTGCGGGTTGCCGACTTCGGTCTTGTCGTCCTCGTTGATCACGCCGTCGCCATTCACGTCTACGAATTTCAAGTCACCCGGTTGGATGGAGCTACCTTGCAGGGAGTTGGCTGCGTTGCCTTTACAGTTCTTATCCAGATAAGCCTGCACGTCGTCGGCGTTTTGCATGACACCTTCCGTTTTATAGGCCCAGAAATAACCGATCGGGTGTCCTACTTCCATACGGGATACAGGACGTGTGTTCTCGGCCAGTACCTTGTCCGGACCTAGGATGTAACCGTCTTTGTTGTTGATCTGCGTAACCTCGTTCTTGTTATGGGCAAGGTTTAGGTTCACGCCATACGTCCAGTCGCCCTTCTGGTCGTTCCAGCCTAAGCCGATCTCGACACCTTTATTTTCCACGGTACCGCCGTTGATATAGGGAGCGTTCGTTCCGTAAGAGTCTAGGATCGGGGCAACGATCAACAGGTCCTTGGTTTTCTTGTTGTACCAATCGAAGTTCAAGCTCAATCGGCCGCTTAGGAAACGGGCATCCAGACCAAGGTCTAACTGCTCGGAAGTCTCCCATGTCACGTCCTCGTTCGGCATGATGCTGGCATAACCGCCTTGCGTGGCCGTACCCTTGTTGTTGCCGAAGGAATATTGTCCGAGGTGGTCGAACGCTACGGTCGAGAAATATTGGAAGTTATCGATATTACAGTTACCGTTCTGACCCCAGCTGGCACGGATCTTCAAGAAGTCCATCCAGTCGTGCGTGCTTTCCATGAAATCTTCATTGCTCACGACCCAACCAGCCGATACGGAAGGGAATGTACCCCAGCGTTTACCACGGGCGAAGTTCGAGGAACCATCCGTACGTAAGATCACGCTAGCCATGTATTTCTCGTTGAAGTTATAGTTGATACGTCCGAAGAATGACGCTAAGGCGTTATCCCCTGTCGGATATCCTTTGGCTGAGGTAGGCTGAGAAGCCATGCTATTGCTGATATAAGCCCGGTCCCAGTCGGAGAACAGAAGGTCGTTCGCCGTTGCCTCCAGATACTCACCCATACCGAAACCGCTCTTCTTGAAGGATTGACCGACTAATACATCGAAGTTGTGTTTCTCGATGTTGAAGGTGTAGCTAAGCGTATTCTCGATCTGCCAGTCCCAACCAGTCGTCATGTTCTGGGTAACCTCATTGGTTAGTTTTTGATCGGTAGAGGTTAGTTTATAAGCCGGACTGTAGCCACGGTAAGAGCTGGAGTTCTGTTTGTAGCTGACCTGTCCTTTATAGACGAGTCCCTTGATTGGTTGTACCTTCAAGTAGCCAACCATAGTTAATCCGTAGTTTTTGCTCTTGTTGTTTCCACGGGAGGAGTTGACCATTGCGGCGATCGGGTTACTCGTATAAGAGTTGTAGTTGAACCAACCGGCCTTGTTCAAGTCGTCATACATATAGTAATCCCCGTTCTCGTTATAGATAGGAACCAGCGGGTTGGCACGTAACATCCAAGAGATGTCGTTACCGTATTGATTACCCTCGGAGATACCGGAAGATTCATTATGATTATAGTACAGGTTTTCTCCGAATGTGATGATATCCAAGTCACCCTCTTTCCACAAAATATGTTCAGAGTTCATGCGAACCGTGAAACGTTGGTAGTCGGAAGCGACCGGCTTGCCTAGCGTACCTTCCTGTTTCGTGTAGGATACACCCGTGGAGAATTTGGAGCGTTCCGTACCACCGGCCAAGTTCAAGGAGTGGCTGGTAGTAATGGCGTTCTTGTTGCGGATTGCGTCAAGCCAGTTGGTACCCTCATCCTCGCCGCTCATGTAACGGTTGTACTGTTCTTGTGACATGTAATTCGTCCACGTGTAAGGTTGGTTACCCGTGTTGAAGTTCAGTTGGTCCATGACTGCCATGTATTCCTTTGCATTCAGCAAGTCCGGCATCTTATATACGTTCTGGAAACCTACATAGCCGTCGTAACTAACCTGTAATTTACCCTGTTTGCCCTGCTTTGTCGTGATCAATACAACACCGTTGGCCGCACGTGAACCGTAGATCGCGGCGGAAGCGGCATCTTTCAATACGTCCAAGCTCTCGATATCGGCGGGACTTAAGGAATTGATGTCGCCTTCGACGCCATCAATAATGTATAGCGGAGTCGTGCTGCCGTTCGTTCCGGCACCACGAATGTTGATATCGAAACTCTTACCCGGCTGGCCGGAGTTCGCTACGATATTGACGCCCGGGCTTTGGCTCTGCAAGGCACCTAGCGGGTTTGTCGTGTTTAATTTTTGGATATTCTCTCCCTTTACTTGAAGGGTAGCACCTGTCACCAACTTTTTCTTTTGTACACCATAACCTACTACCACTACCTCGTCCAAACTCTGTGAGTCCTCTTTCAAGGTGATCTGTAAGTCGGATGTTTGGGCGGTTACGGGAATCTCTTGGGTCATATAACCGATGTAGGAGATCTCTATGATAGAGCCGGGGGCGGCCTCTAAGCTGAACTTACCATCCAAATCGGTTATCACTCCGTTTGTCGTTCCCTTTACGATAACATTGGCACCGATGACTTCCATTCCTGTTGCGTCTTTCACGGTACCAGTGATTCTTTTTGTTTGTTGCATGACTTCCATCGAAGTACTAGGGGCGGCTAACATTTGTGGTATGCCACCTAGCTGGAAGGCCATACATGCGCCTAAAAACAGCGTCGTTTTCTTAATTGTTGAATTCATTATTTTTTACATTAAATCATATAAGGCTAAACTAAAATTCATTTACTCAATAGGGTCATTAGCGGTTAACTGCTAAAAACATTAGATTTTCGGTCCTTCCTCATAGGCAATTGTTTTTTGTTGTTAATATGTATTGTTAATTTCTGTCGCAAAATTACGTCGGATCCCAAGTGCGTTCAAATACTATTTTATCCAAGAATAATACTTTTTTGCCGGAGTGTATTTTTAACACATCGATGGGGTAGCCGTAGGCATGAAAGCCTTTGTGACTGGTCGCAAAGATAGATGTGTGAAGGAAAAGAGAAGGGGGATTTGGTATAGAAATAGGGGGGGGGATATGTATTTATCCCTGTTAAAAAGGTCTCTTATACAATGATTTTTGTCTTTTTTGTAGTTATCCCGGAACTCTTTGGGAGAGCAGTTTTCTTTTTCTTAAAGATACGGTTGAAGTTCGAGAGGTTATTGAAGCCGCAGTCATAACAAATCTCCGCGATGGATCGTTGCGTGTCCACCAGCATGCGGGCGGCGTAACCGATACGGATATCGGTGATATAGTCGGAGAGGGTCTTCCCGGTCCTCAACTTGAAGAAACGGCTGAAAGCGGAAGGGGCCATACCTACGAGTTCCGCCAGTTGGTTTAGGCGGATATCCTGTTGGTATCGTTCGTTAATGTAATTTTGTACTTTCTGGATACGACGGCTCTCGGAATGGATATCTGTTATTTTAGCGAATGAGGAGCTGGCCAATACTTTGTAGTTCTCCTCGACAGAAAGCTCATATAAGATGGTTAAGAAGTTGATGACCGCATAAAAGCTTTGCTCCTCGGAAACCAGCTTTTCCAGTAAATGGTAAACCTTCAGGATGGAAGACATCGGGAAACTGATGCCGCATTGGGCTTTCTCCAACATTTTCCGGATACTGTTGAATTGGTTTTTCTCCAATAGATTCTTCCCGAAGAGATCGGGAGAGAACTGGATCGTGATCTCATGGATCAAAGGCGATTTACATGCGTTCTGCTCCCAGACATGCTCCAGTTCTTTCCCGGTTATCAATACTAACTCGTATTCTCCGATCACTTCCGCAGAGTCACCGACCACACGCCTTACCCCCGGCGTGCTCAATGAAATTGAGCTCGTACTCCAGTGGCAATGGATCGGATAGGTAAATTCTGTCTTACGCCGGTCTACGATGTAAAAGCAGTCCTTTTCCGATAGTGGGGTTATCTCGCGGATAATGTCCATTCTCTGTTGACAATTTAGTTAGTGAGCCTCGGTCAGCTCTATGACCTTGCTATGGGCATGAGCCGTAGAGAACACGTTCATTCCTATTTTCATCAAGAAATCTCCGCTGAAGGTACCTCCGTCGGTAACCAAGGTCGATTTCTGGCCCGGCATGAGGTTTATCTCTTGTACCTTATATTTCTTATTCGGGTCCAATCCTTGTAGCTTTACGGGGAAAGTCTTTTCTCCGAAGCGAGGGTGGATATCATAAGCGAATAGGACGGATTTGCTTTTGCCTTATCCACGTACATCACGGATGAATGGTTGGTATCGTAAGGGGAGACTAGACGGTACAGATCGCCGTCGAGGATCGTGCCCTTTAGACGTTTGTAGTTGGCAACTGCTTCTTGGCAGTATTTCATCTCGTCATCGTTCATTTCCTTCAAGCTGATATCGAAGCCCATCTTACACATCATGGCCACGTCGGTACGGAACTTGATGGAGGTATTCTTGTTCCAGCTAGTCACGTGGGCGCACATTGCCTTTGCCGGGAAGAACTGGGAGAATCCCCATTGGATATACAAACGCTCGATCGGATCGGTGTTGTCGCTGCACCAGAATTCCGTGAAATATTTCAATGCCTCGTAATCACAGCGGGCACCCCCACCGGAGCAAAGCATGATCGGTAGGTGAGGGTATTTCTCGGCTACCCGTTTGAATACGTTATAGACACCTCGTACATGGTCGATATACAATTGATTCTGCTTCTCTTTAAGATAGGGGGAATAGACATTGGTAATCGGGCTGTTGCAATCCCATTTGAAGAAAGCCAGATCCGGATTCTCGATCATGATATTATCCACCACGCTGAATACATAATCCTGTACTTTCGGGTTGCTTAAGTCTAAGACAAGTTGATTGCGATAGTAATAGGTCTCACGATTCGGTAGATGGATCGCCCAGTCCGGGTGTTTCTCGAAAAGTTCGCTCTTGGGGTTTACCATCTCCGGCTCGATCCAGATACCGAACTTCACGCCGGCATCTTTAGCGACCTGCACCAGATGAGGAATGCCGTTTGGCAACTTATCGTGTGTAACCTCCCAATCGCCCAATCCGGCCTTATCGTTTTGACGAGGGTATTTATTAGCGAACCAACCATCATCCAGCAAAAACATATCTACACCTAGATGCTTGGCTTCTTTCATTAGTTCCTCCAATTTCTTCTCGTTGAAATTGAAACCGGTCGATTCCCAGTTGTTCAGTAGGGTAAGGCGATCGCCTTTACCATCCTTGATCTGGTAATTACGTGCCCAATCATGGATATCACGACTGGCTTTTCCGGTTCCTTGATTACTCAATGTAAAGATAAACTCAGGAGTGACGAACCATTCGTTCGGTTTCAATTCATAGGCGGACGCATAGGGATTGATGCCGGAGATGACACGAAGGTTACCGGCGTTGTCCACCTCGAACGTAAAGCGGTAGTTTCCAGTCCAACCGATCGTTCCCATTAAAACATCTCCTGTATTCTCGCTGGCCGGGGCACCTAACCCAATCTCAAAAAACGGGTAAGCGTGCATGGCGGCACGGGAGCCTAGTTTCGTATCGATAATCTTTTTCCCGAATTTCAAGTCTTGGCTGCTCATCTGTACTTCCTTGGCCCAGTCACCGCTAAACTCGGTCAATACATAGCGAGGACTCTCGAAATAAAGCATATTGGAAGCGTATTGGGTAATCGTGACCGGTTTTTTCTCCATATGACGAATCTCAGTCCAAGCCTTGATCACGTTTTCTTTAGCGAAGGTTACATAATGTAATTTAGCCTCCACTGGGTATACATCGTCTTTCAGGGAGATAATTGTCTCCGTAACGTTATTGTCTAGTTTCTTAGATTCGCTGGAAACATACTTGAATATGCTAGTCATGTTTCCGTCGTTATGCTGGATGGCGAAAGCCGGTTCGAAATAATCTTCCGCTCCTGAGCAAGGATATACTTCCCATCCACGGGTTGATACGCTGCCATCCGTTCCGGCTTGGATATTCCATGAGAGGTTCTCAAATTCGGATTCGTTTACTAATTTATTCCCTAGATAAGTTTGGTAGAGCCGTCCGTTGGGGGCTACTTGTAAAATCAAGTCCGTCTCATTGGTTGAGATTAAGATCATCTTTTGATCGGCGGCTTTTACGAATGGCAAACAAAAACACAAAAGGATAACTGTAAGTAATAGATTTTTCATGGTAAATTATTTGAATGTGTAAATAGTAGAGACGTAGCGTGCCACGCCTCTACTAGAATACATATTGTAATTAATTCTGCTCTTTCAGGATCACGTCGTGAGCGCCACCCTCAACGATACTCGTAGAGGAGACAAGCGTGATCTTGGCATGCTGCTGCAACTCTTGGATAGAGATGGAACCGCAGCTACACATCGTAGCGATCATCTTACCCAATGTTACGTTTAAATTATCTTTCAATTTTCCGGCATACGGTACATAGCTGTCCACGCCTTCCTCGAATTTCAAGGACTCGTTTCCACCCATGTCATAGCGCTGCCAGTTCTTCGCACGGTTAGATCCCTCACCCCAATACTCCTTCACGAAGTTGTTTCCGATTTTCATCTTCTTCGTAGGAGACTCGTCGAAGCGGGCGAAATAACGGCCCATCATCAGGAAGTCGGCACCCATAGCCAACGCTAATACCATATGGTAATCGTGTACCAAGCCACCATCGCTACAGATAGGGATATAAACGCCGTGTCTCTTGAAATACTCGTCACGAGCTTTCGCTACGTCGATCAAGGCGGTAGCCTGTCCGCGACCGATACCTTTCTGCTCACGGGTGATACAGATGGAACCGCCACCGATACCCACCTTGATGAAATCGGCTCCGGCGTCAGCCAAGTAGTTGAAACCATCTTGGTCAACCACGTTTCCGGCACCAACCAGTACCTTGTCTCCGTAGGTATCCTTGATCCAGTGCAAGGTCTCGTACTGCCATTCGGAATAGCCGTCGGAAGAGTCGATACACAATACGTCAACGCCAGCCTCTACCAATGCCGGAACACGTTCCTTATAGTCGCGGTGTTGATACCGGCACCTACTAATAATTTCTTATCTCCGCCGGATAACTCTTTCGGATTCTCACGGTGGCTATCGTAGTCCTTGCGGAATACGAAGTATTGAAGCTTCTGATCCTTGTCGATGATTGGCAATGTATTCAACTTATGATCCCAGATAATCTGGTTCGCCTCTTTCAAGGTCATGCCTAGCTCGCCAACGATTAGTTTAGCGAACGGGGTCATGAAATCTTTCACCTTCATGTCGATCGGGTCTTTGCCTTCACGGTAATCGCGACTGGTTACCATACCTAGCAATTTGCCGTTAGGCGTACCATCATCTGTCACACCAATCGTAGAATGTTCTGTCCGGCGGACTAGCTCAAGCACGTCGGCCAAGGTATTCTCGGGCGTAAGGTTAGAGTCGCTGATAACGAATCCGGCCTTGAATTTCTTTACTTTTGCGAACCATATCCGCTTGGCTCTCGATCGGTTGCGAGCCGAAGATGAAGGAAAGTCCTCCGTTGCGAGCCAACTCGATCGCCAGTTTAGGGCCGGAAACCGATTGCATGATCGCTGAAACGAAAGGAATATTTAATTCAATAGCGGATTTCTCGCCAGACTTGAATTTCACAAGTGGCGTTTTCAATGAAACGTTTGCGGGAATACATTCTTTGGTGGTTAAACCGGGAATAAGTAAATACTCACCAAATGTTCTCGATACATCGTTTAAGTAGATTGCCATAAGATTTTATATTTACAGGATGAGTTTTTTTAATTGTGCAAAAGTAGCGATTTCTGTTCATATATGAATCACATGTTTACATGAAATGTTCGAAATATGCGTCCCGCAACATTTATAGTTATGGATTTGTTATTAATGTAGATTTAAAAGGAGGAAAATATGAGAGTTGTAGTTGATAAGGCTCAATCCAGAGGGTATGCGAATCACGGTTGGTTGAAAACACATCACACGTTTAGCTTTGCTAATTATTACAATCCGGAAAGGGTTCATTTCGGGATGCTACGTGTATTGAATGATGATTCCGTGGCGCCGGGTGAGGGATTCGATATGCATCCACATAAGAATATGGAGGTTATCTCCATCCCGTTAAAGGGATATTTACGCCATGGGGATAGCATAAAGAATAGCGAGGTGATTACGCCGGGAGATATTCAGGTGATGAGCGCCGGTACCGGTATCGTGCATAGCGAGTTCAACGACAGCGGTAATGAACAATTGGAGTTCTTGCAAATATGGGTATTTCCCCGTGAGGAGAATACCAAGCCTCATTATGCCAGTTATGACGTGCGTCCGGTTACTTCGGAAAAGAATAAGTTGTCCTTGATCATCGCTCCGGACGGTAGCGCTCCTGCGTCGATCAACCAAGACGCTTGGTTCTCTTTAGGAAACCTAGATGCCGGTCAAGTAAAGGAGTATAAGCTACATAGTAAAAATAATGGGGTTTATTTATTCGTGATCGACGGAGAGGTGGAGGTAAGTAATACGATCCTGTCTAAGCGTGACGGGGCCGGATTCTGGGAAACCGATGGCATTACGATAGAAGTCTTGAAGCACGCTAAAGTTCTTTTGATAGAAGTTCCGATGATGAAATAAATGTTGATAGGTTAGTGCTGGCGGGTATCTTAATAGTTGATGTAACAAAGCTATTAGGGTACCCGCTCTTTCCTTGTTAATGTTTTATCGGTTTATCCGTGAAGTAATCGATCATCTTTAAGATCGCCCGGCTACAAGCTGGACAGAATGGAGCGTAATCACGCATCATACAGTGATCCATCGGGCGATAAATGCCTTTAGCGATGTAACCGCCTCCCTCGAATACGCCTGCCTTATCCTTATGGGCGTCATCTAATGGGGTAGGTATCGGTGTATTAGTCGGTAGAAGATCTTTCCATTTAGCATCGAAGTTAACCAAGGTCGTGATGTTCGGTTCCCAAGGCTCGTACTTCAAATTATAAAAATCTTGATAAGCGACCTCGGAACTGAAATATTCATCGGCTAGACCAGCGAAACTATGTCCGAACTCGTGAACGAATACGACCGGGGTACGTGGGTTATCGGCGGTTCCCATGGCATAAAAATTATACATACCGCCACCACCGTAAGCGTCCGTGTTTACCAAGATGAAGATTGCGTCGCAAGGAGCGTTCCATACGGCGTCACGTATAGACTTCATATCCGGGGTGGTTAAATAGCGATCTACACCGAATGTATAATAACCGGAATTCAACGCGGTATTCTTGAATATACCTTTACCCGAAACATCTGTTCCCGATTCTTCCGAAACGGCATCTACCGCCCAGACATTGAAATCTTCCCGGCGAGTGTCATAAGGCGGGGTTTTAAACAATGCCTCCGTAAAACGTTTGGCATCAGCTACGAATTTCTCTTGCTCATCCGCCGTATAACCTTCCGCTAAGAATACGAGGTCTACTTTCCCGGAGGAATCCCCGTTATATCGGATTTTTGTGATCCGGTTTTCCTTGAGTTTCCCCCGGTCAATAAAAATACTGGCCGGATCAATCTCTTGTTTCAATAAAGGATGGAACTGCATGTCGGCCTTGTCTCTTGCCGTAATCTCAATGATGACAGGAGCTTTCGGATAGGGGATAGAGATGCTATTTGTCCAAGATTGTGTCTCGGTCTTCGCTTGCTCCGTACTTCTCCATTCTTCGAATAACGTATTGAATCCTCGTGAGTAGATCAACTCTTTACCGGCTTTATCATATACATTAATATAATACCCTCCATAACCAAACGGATCGATCAAGTTTTTGACCGGCCCCGCCCAGACAGGTTCTTCCCGGAGTTGTTGTATAGCGGCGGCTTGGAAATCCCAATTTCCACTCAATGCGAAATCAATCCGGAGACTTTTCTTCGTGAAGTGTTTTTCAAAATTAGTTTGTGCCAGACAAGTGAAACTGTAAAGAATGGCGAATAATAATAAGGTTATTCTTGCTCTCATAGATCTATAATATTTATCATGTGTCAACTTTATGACGCAAATGTATATTATTTTTTTTTAGATTTGCCACGATTAGTGTATTATACTCGTTTATAAATAAATTAGACCTATGTTTAGAGAGATCAGACGAAAAGACCGGATTTTGGATAATGAGTTGGCAATTCGTTTATTGGAGGAGGCGGAATATGGTTTTTTGGCCATGTCGGGGATAAATGGGTATGGGTATGGAATCCCGATCAATTATGTAAAGGAAGGGGATTCTATTTATTTCCATTGCGCTCCGGAAGGGTATAAGCTGGAATGTCTACGAGAAAACCCGAAAGTGAGTTTCACGGTAGTTGGCGCTACACAAATCGTTCCGGGAAAATTCACGACAGGTTACGAGAGCACTATCGCTTTTGGAGAGATGCATTTGGATTTGCCGGAAGAAGAGCGTCGGTATGCCTTGCGGCTACTCGTGAATAAATATTCATCGGCGTTTAAGGAGATCGGCGAAAAGTATATTGAGAAATCTTTTTACCGGACTAATATCTTACGTCTAGATATCTCGCATATCTCGGGAAAGTGTAAACGATTGTCTCAATAGTATAAAAAAGGGGGCCTAGCCCCCTTTCTTGCAATATATCAATGATGGCTTAAATAATTAGAGACTCCTGCGTTTGTCGCTTTCATGGCGTCTTTTCCTTTGGACCAATTTGCCGGGCAAACCTCGCCATATTCTTCGAAGTGCTGTAAGGCGTCGACCATACGGAGAGCCTCGTCTACGTTACGGCCTAATGGTAAATCGTTGATTACATAATGACGGATCAAGCCCTCTTTGTCAATCAGGAACAGACCCCGGTAAGCGACCGGATTTCCTCTGGAGATAAGTTCTCCACTTTCGTTCGTAATATAATCAGCGGCCAATACGCCAAAGTTTTCAGAGATGGTTTTGGAAAAATCGGATACGAGTGGATAAGTCACCCCATGGATACCTCCTTTATTCTTATCTTGGTTTAACCATGCGAAATGAGAAAATTGAGAATCGACGGAGCAACCAACCACCGCTACGTTACGTCTTTCGAATTCCTGTAACTTTTGTTGGAAGGCATGTAATTCTGTCGGGCAAACGAATGTAAAGTCCATCGGATAGAAAAACATGACTACATACTTCTTGCCTACATATTGTTCCAAAGAGAAATCCTCGATGATCTCATTGCCATTCACTACTGCCGGAGCGTGGAATTCCGGTGCCTTTTTACCTATTAATGCTTTCATATTATAATTAATTTGTTTGTTAAGTAACAAGCGTAAGTGAAGGTTTGTTGTTGCTTTTTAGTAAAGAGACTGATTTTCTTGTGAAATAGACCTAAAGTTTATGCTTTAAAATTTCTCTGATTTTCAAAGATTTTATTTCTTTGTAACTTATTGATGTTAATAAAGAAAGTATATGGAGGTTTCCGAGGTAAAACAGCGTTTGCTGACAGATTTTTTTACATATTATCCCATGGGAGGTGCTCTGTATGATAAAAACGGTGCACTAATTGATATAAATAAGTCCTTAAACGAGAAATTTCCTTTTACGAATGAAGCGGACTTCTTATTAAATAATCTTTTTCGTACAGATTTGTTGACCGATCTTCAAAAACAATATCTGCGTGGGGGAAGCGTGGTTTCCGGTTCTTTGCCTGTACCGTACTCCATCATCCCCTCAATGAATGAGGATAGAGATATTCTTGGGTATACCTTATTATTAACGGGTAATCCGGCGGTCGGGCAGGAGGCAGCCGGTTATGACCGGGAATTGAAGGAATTGACGGACATGTCGCAAAAGATGGCGGAAGCGGTTCCTGATACGATCCTTTTGGTAAACAAGCAACTGGTTGTAGAGAGGATTATCGCTTATGCTGTGGAGACTTGTATAACGCCGGAGTCGATCAATCGGCGTATCGATGATCTTCCGGGTTTCATTTATCCGGATGAGACTAAGCGTCGTGTGGCCGCGATCGTGCAAAGTTGCTTGAATAAGTCGGAGATCATGAATTTAGATTTATCGATTCCGGGACATAACGCTCCGATCGTTTATTTTAAACTACGGTTGGTACCGGTACATGACCGGTATGTGATTATTTATATACGGAATGTATCGGAGCTCGTTGAGCAGGAGAAAGCGAATGAGGCGTTAAGCAGTAAGTTGTCCGAAAGCCGGATGATGATGGAGCTTGCTTTGCAGAATAGCAAGATTACGACTTATTCTTTTAATTTCAGCCGGTTTAAGTCTTGCGATAAAGTACATTGTAACCGTTGTTTCCAGTTTTATGGCACGACCAATAGTTTATTGAAACGTAATCAGTTCATTTGTCAGGCTTTGCCGCAACTTCGTCACCCGGACGATTCTGGCGACTTTTTCTATCTATTCAATACGATCCGTACGAATAAATTGGATGAATATAAAATAGATTTTCGTCTAAAGAACGATGATAACACCTATCGGATCTATGAGGTGATCGGTAAGACGCATGAAAAGGATGAAAATGGTTTCCCGAATTTGATTGTTGGCTGTATGATCGATGATCAAGAACGATTGGAGTTTGAGGAAGACTTGATCTTAGCCAAGGAAAAAGCGGAGGAGGCGGATATGCTTAAGTCGACTTTCTTAGCGAATATGACCCATGAGATCCGTACACCGTTGAACGCTATTGTCGGTTTCTCTGATTTGTTAGGAGTGGAGGAGGATTCGGAATTGCGCCAAAATTATATTAGTTTAATCAAGATGAACAATGATTTACTTTTAAGTATAGTAAATGATGTTTTGGATATTTCCAGAATCGAGTCTGATATGATGACGTTTACTTATATGGATGTTTATTTACCTTCCTTTATGAAAGATCTATATAACTCCATACAATTACGTAGACCGGAAGGGGTGGAAATGACCTTGGATGCATGTCCCGATATCATATTTAATATAGATCGAAATCGATTATGGCAAATCTGCATGAATTTATTGACGAATGCGGTTAAGCATACTAAAAAAGGTCGTATTTGGTTTGGTTATACGCTTGAGGCTGAGGAGAAAATGATTAAGTTTTATGTTTCGGATACAGGTTGTGGCATTCCCAAGGATGAATTGGATAATATCTTTGCCCGATTCGTGCAATTAAGCGATTTTGAGCAAGGAGTCGGATTGGGATTAGCAATTTGTAAAGGTCTGGTATTAAAAATGGGCGGTAATATTTCAGTGATTTCCGAAGAAGGATTTGGTTCTACATTTATTTTCACTTTACCTATGAAAAGACCCAATAGTTGGAAAAACTAGTGAACAATACTCTTTGAAATTCGGTTGTCTATATAAGAGATGATTTAGGTTGTAGTCAATTTCCATAATAAGCATTAACTTATACATGCTTTTGGTTTATGTTTTGCCATAAGAAATTCTGGACTTATGGCCTAATCTTTTTGTATCATACCTGTAATCAAGGATTTTATATGACGAAAATAGAAATAAAGAATTTATCTATTCTTTTCGGCCCGGAGAAAATGCGTGCGAAAAGAATGCTAGTAGCGGGAAAAAAGTAAACAAAACATTTTGAAAGAAACGGGTTACACGGTAGCTGTACGTAATGCGAACCTAAAGATTGAGGAAGGGGAGTTATTTGTGATAATGGGACTTTCCGGAAGTGGAAAATCTACGCTGTTACGTTGTATTAACCGATTGAACGAGCCCTCTTTGGGAGAAGTCTTTATCAACGGAAAAAACATAACGACTTCCTCGGATAAAGAATTATTGGATATACGGCGTAAGGAAATGGCTATGGTTTTCCAGCATTTTGGATTGCTGCCCCATCGCACGGTATTGAGTAATATCGCTTTTGGCTTGGAGTTACAAGGGGTTCCTAAAAAAGAAAGAGACCAGAAAGCTGTGGAAAGTGTAGCCCTAGTAGGGTTAAAAGGATACGAGAACCAGAAGGTTAGCGAGTTGTCTGGAGGTATGCAGCAACGTGTCGGATTGGCCCGTGCGATCGCAAATGATCCCGAGGTGCTCTTGATGGATGAGGCTTTTTCTGCCTTAGACCCATTGATCCGTGTACAGATGCAGGATGAGCTATTGAAACTACAAGAGAAGATGCAAAAAACGATCATCTTTATTACGCATGATCTTGACGAGGCGATTAAGTTGGGGGATCGTATCGCCATTATGAAAGACGGGGAGGTCGTGCAAGTAGGTACCCCTGAGGAGATCTTGACAGATCCGGCCAATCATTATGTCTCTAGATTTACGGAAAATGTAGATCGTGGACGTATCGTTACAGCCTCATCGATAATGATAACCCAGCCGGTTGTCGCTCGTATCCGTAAAGATGGCCCGGAGACCGTGTTGAGGAAAATGAAAGAGAAAAACTTATATGTATTGCCGGTCGTGGATGGAAATAGGCAATTTCTGGGCGAGGTTCGTTTGAAAGATGTCTTGGCTCTTCGGAAAGCGGGGAATCATGATCTTTCATCGATTGTGATGAAAGAGGTTCCTTCGGTTCTGGAAAACACGACGGTTGAGGATATGCTTCCTTTGTTACCGGAGATCCGGCAGGCCTTACCGGTCGTTAATGAGGCCAATCAATTGGCTGGCTTGGTTTCTACTTCATCGATTATAATCGAGATGACGGGGAAGGATAAAGAGGAAATAGATCAAATTGTTCAAAACGCGATAGAATTATGATAAATATAGGAAAATATATAGAGATTGCCATTAATTGGCTGACTGAGCATTTCGCTCGTTTTTTTGATGTGATAAATGATGGGGTCGGAGGATTTATCGATGCTTTTCAAGATGGGCTGACTTGGATTCCGTTTTATGTGATGATTTTGGGCTTGGCATTGTTGGCTTGGTTCAAGGCAGGAAAAGGAGTCGGCGTGTTCACGGCATTGGGTCTATTGTTAATTTACGGAATGGGTTTCTGGGTGGAAACGATGCAGACTTTGGCCTTGGTACTGTCTTCTACCATTATCGCCTTGATGATCGGAGTTCCGTTAGGAATTTGGACCGCACGCAGTGATCGGGCGGATAAGATCATCCATCCGGTCTTGGATTTGATGCAAACGATGCCGGCTTTCGTCTACTTGATACCAGCCGTTTTGTTTTTGGTTTAGGTCCGGTACCCGGCGCTTTCGCAACGGTGATTTTCGCCATGCCCCCGGTTGTGCGGTTGACCGATCTGGGAATCCGTCAAGTCCCGGCCGATATTGTGGAGGCTACCCGCTCATTTGGCGCTACTTCCTCTCAGTTGCTTTATAAGGTGCAATTGCCATTGGCTTTGCCAACGATCATGACGGGAGTGAATCAAACGATCATGCTTTCACTTTCTATGGTAGTGATAGCGGCCATGATCTCGGCAGGAGGATTGGGTGAGATTGTCTTGCGAGGAATTACCCAAATGAAAATAGGTTTAGGTTTCGAAGGAGGTATAGCGGTCGTTATCTTGGCTATTATCTTGGATCGTATTACGCAGGGCTGGGCGAAAGGTAAAGTGAATAAACAAAAGAAATAAGAAACATAGAAAAGAAAGAAATAGATATATGAGACGATTTACGATTATTATTGGATGCTGTATGCTTTTGGTGACCTTGCAATTTATTTTCAGTTGTGTGGATAGCAAGGATCGAAAGAAAATATCGATAGCGTACGCTAATTGGGCGGAGGGCATCGCTATGACCAACTTAGCCAAAGTGATATTAGAGGATCAAGGATATCGGGTAACATTAAAAAATGCGGATATCGCCCCGATCTTTACTTCTGTCGCTTCGGGAAAAGCGGATGTGTTCATGGATGCATGGTTACCGGTGACCCATGCGGATTATATGGAACAATACGGGGACCGGCTTGAGACACTCGGAACGGTTTATGAGCATGCGAAATTGGGCTTGGTAGTTCCGGAGTACGTTACCATTCGTTCCATCGAGGATTTGAATGCCCATAAAGATCAATTTAAAGGTGAGATTATAGGGATCGATGCCGGCGCCGGTTTGATGAACTCGGCGGATAAGGCGGTTCAAGATTATTCTTTGGATTTTGATTTGAAATCTTCCAGTGGGGCTACGATGGTTGCTTTCTTGAAGAAATCGATTGATGCGAACGAATGGATCGTGGTTACCGGATGGACCCCTCATTGGATGTTCTCACGTTATCCGTTAAAATTCTTGGAAGACCCGAAAGAGGAATTTGGAGACTCGGAGCATATCGAGGTTATCGCTACGAAAGGATTCTCTGAGAAAGATCCATATGCAGCCTCTTTTTTCAAGAACTTTAAGTTAACCGATGAACAACTGAGCGAATTGATGTATTATATGGAAGACGGGACACGTACGGAATCGCGATCAGCCCGTGCTTGGCTTGAAAAACATCCCGAGATAATCAAATTATTCTTACCTTCGCAGGAGAATCAATTGAATGGGAGCCATGAGACAAATTAAGGGAGTCATATGTATTTTAATAAGTATCGTTATGTGTTGGTCTGCTTCAGCCGCAAACAATAAACGTTATGTGAATATCGTATTTATCGGGAATAGTATCACGTTTGGCGCCGGGTTACCGAAGCCTGTCCATGATGCGCCTCCTGTAAAGGCTGCGTTGTTTTTAAGCAAGTGCCCGGAAGTGGCTTCGGTCAAGTATTCCAATAGAGGACAGAGCGGCTGCACTACCGTTGATTATTTGCCGGATACGAATACGCTCTTCCCGTGGGTCGTACGTGCTGCCGATAAATTTAAGGATGAGACTTGGGCGGATTTGGTGTTCTCTATTATGCTGGGGACGAACGATAGCGCGATAGAAGGCACGAACGGCTGCCCGGTAGCGCCCGAGCGGTATTATGAGAACATGAAGACAATTATCAATCGCTTATTAGCTTTATACCCGAATTGCCGTATTGTGGTACATCGTCCTTTATGGTATAGCCCGAATACGTATAATGGAGCTAAATATTTGGAAGAAGGCTTGCGAAGGCTCCAAGATTATTATCCGCAAATACAACGATTAGTCGATTATTATGCGTCTCATTTTCCCGGACAAGTCTTTCTGGGAGATACGAAAGGATTTGATTATTTTAAGGAAAACCATTTAACGGATTTCCAAGCGGAGAAGGGCAACGCCGGAGTGTTCTATCTTCATCCGAATGAGAAAGGAGCGGTCCGGTTAGGCGAATTGTGGAGTGAGGCGATTCGTCAGGCTTTAGGGCTTTGACCTCTATAAAAAAGCCATGCCATCCCAAGAAGACGACATGGCTTTTTAGGTCCATTTATAGGTATGACAAGCAAGTATTCGTTTATCTTTTTCCTAATCGATGATCCATTAATACGGCATGATGTTCTCCGTATAATTTAAGTTTCTCGACAATATTTTTCGCTGTAGCCTCTTCCTCTACCTGCTCTCGGACGAAGCCCCATAGGAAATCTTGTGTCGCCTTGTCTTTCTCTTCGGAAGCGATATCGACAATCTTGTCGATTGATCCGGATACATGCACCTCATGCTCGTAGATATGCTGGAAAATCTCCAACGGCTCTCCCCATGCCGTAGGAACGGAATTAACTACTCCGATCGTCACTTGTCCGCCACGCTTGATTGAGTAATCGATCATTTTATAGGCATGTTCAAGTTCCTCTTGCGATTGTTTTAGCGTCCAATGCGCAAAACCATCCAGCCCTATCTGAGTGAAATGTACCGACATGGATAAATATAGGTTGGATGACCACATCTCCATGTTGATTTGCTCGTTTAGAGCATCTGATAATTTTCTGCTTAAAATCATAATGGCTTATTCTATTTTATGTTGTTTATAAATAGAACAAGCCATTATCGGTTTTGTTGAGTTTTTACGAAGGAAAGTGTATCGAGGTTATTTGATCTCGATTACTTTCTCGGCCATTTTAGCCTCTTCCTCAGTTCTTTTCGGTATGCTGATACTCAAGACGCCGTTCTCAACCTTCGCCTCAATCTTGTCTTTCTCTACATTGTCAGGCAAAACCATGGTTTGTTGGAACTTGCTATAAGAGAATTCGCGTCTCAGATAGCGTCCGTCTTTTTTGTCTTCATTCTTTTCTTCTTTTTTCTCCATCGATACGACCAGATTGTCGTTCTCGTCGATGCGGATGTTGAAATCGTTCTTCGTCATACCGGGAGCGGCTACCTCAACTCGATAATCCTTATCGGATTCAATCACGTTGATGGCGGGAGCTGTAGAGTTCGCTTTAATCATCCAGTCGTTGTCAAATAAATCGTTGAATACATACGGTAACCAATTTTGACTTCTTCTCATCGGTGTCATAATACAGTCCTCCAATTATTTAGTTAAACATTCTATTTACTATTCTTATTTCTGAACTCGTCCTTTTTAATCTCGAATTCGCTATAGATACTTCAAATGGCATGCCAATCTGATAATGTGTGTGTTAATGCGGATAAAAGAGATTGAATAAGGTTTAACTCACGCATGGGGAACTTATGATTCGGGGGATGCGGGTGCAGGGAATAATATCTTTTAGAAACTGGAATAAGATACAATGAAACGGGAATCTGTAATATTGGCATAATATACGTTATTTTGGCACGATAGAATGACGGACTGGATAATAACTTTTATCTTTAGACGTTCTATTCATGAATCATATGGGATCATGTTATCTAAAACAGTAAAATTGTATGTCTAGAAGTAAGGAATTGATTTTATTGGCCCAACGTATCCGGGCCTTGTCTCAGACGGGGGTGGTTTATTCATTAAGCGAGTACGATACGGAACGTTATGAAGAGTTGAGCCGCCTAAGTGATGAAATAACGGCTCTGGCTACCGGATTGAAGCCCGATGATGTGGCGAGTGGTTACCGTCCGGCCCAAGAATACGTAACCCCGAAAGTCGATATCCGTGCGGTTGTCTTTAACGAGAAAGACGAGATTTTGCTGGTCCGTGAGAAAATGGACGGATGTTGGTCGTTGCCCGGCGGATGGAGCGATGTGGGGTATTCCCCGAAAGAGGTAGCGGCGAAAGAGGTGAAAGAGGAGACGGGCTTGGATGTGCTTCCGGTCCGCTTGCTGGCCGTGATGGATATGAGCAAGCATCCGCATCCCGCTATACCTTATTATGTATATAAGTTTTTTATCCTTTGCGAGTTGAAGGGCGGGTCGTTTACCGAGACCTTCGATATCTTGGGGAAAGGCTTCTTTCGATTGGAGGAGTTGCCCCCGTTGTCCTTGGAGCGTGTGCTGCCGGAGCAGATCCAACGGATGTACGCCTATTATAAGCATCCGGGCGAAGATGTTTATCTGGATTAAGGATACTTTTGTACCTTTCGCGACTTCATTTTAAAAACAATGTTATGAAAAGATATTGTCAGACCTTGGATCTGAAAGAGGACGAGCAGTTGATAAAAAGAGTATTGCTATTGGCATTCGCCGGAACATATCTGGCCGGAGATACCGGAAGGAATCCGTGCGGTAGGGATCTTGAATATGGAGATTTACCGTTTGGGAACCCGGTTGTTCATGATCGTGGAGACGCCGGATGATTTTGATTGGGATGCGGCGTTCGCCCGTTTGGCGACGATGGATAAGCAAGCGGAATGGGAGGACTTCGTGGCGAAGTATCAGAAAGCCGCTCCGGGAAGCTCCTCGTCGGAGAAATGGCAGTTAATGGAATGTATGTTTAAATTGCCGGGTGCGAGTAAATAGACGGAAGGATGGAAAACAAAAGAAACAGTCGCTGGTGGCCGCCCCGGGATGGAAATCTTATTTGGTCCCATTTATCTTGATCACGAGTTTGTTCTTGCTTTGGGGATTCGCCCACGGACTCTTGGATGTGCTGAACAAGCATTTCCAAGGAGTCTTCACGATGACCAAGGCAGAGAGCGGCTTGGTGCAATTCTCTACGTATATCGCTTATTTCTTGATGGCGTTGCCGGCGGGAGCGTTCATGAAACGTTACGGATATAGGAAAGGGATTATCATGGGTTTGCTATTGTTCGCTATCGGAGCTTTCGGGTTTATCCCGGCGGCTTTTTTGCATTCGGCTACGCCTTTCCTGATCGCCTTGTTTGTGATCGCTTGCGGGCTTTGTATCTTGGAGACGGCGGCGAATCCTTATTCTACGATATTGGGGCCGTCCGCTTCCGCTGCGCAACGGCTGAACTTATCCCAGTCTTTTAATGGATTAGGTTGGATATTGGGGCCATTGGTAGGTGGTTTGTTGATATTCGGGGCATCGGAGGGAGATTCGATGGCGTTGACTAAACCTTATATCTTGGTAGGTGGTATCGTCTTGTTCGTAGCGTTGCTTTTCTTTTTCACGAAGTTGCCGGAGATTAAGCCGGAAGAAGAGGAGGAGGTGACCGCTATTGTCGAGGAGAAACCCGCTGCCTCCCTATGGAAACGTAGGCAGTTTGTACGTTCCGTGGTCGCCCAATTCTGTTATTGCGCCGCGCAGACGGGAATCTTCGGGTTCTTTATTAATTACGTGACGGAGATGGACCCGGGTATCAGTAATTTGCGAGCGTCTCGTATTTTGGCATTCGGTGGAATGGCCTTGTTTATGATCGGGCGTTTGAGCGGTAGTTTTACGATGAAGTGGTTGGCTCCGGGCCGCTTGCTGACTTGGTATTCTTTGTTGAGTGCCGTTTGTATGGCTTTGGTGGTGGCTTCCGTAGGTACGCTTTCGCTATACGCTCTTTATTTATCCTTTTTCTTCATGTCCATCATGTTCCCTACGATTTTCGCCTTGGGGCTGGAAGGTATGGGCGTTTATACCAAGAAAGCCTCTTCTTATATCGTGATGGGAGTCGCCGGCGGCGCTTTCAGTCCGATGCTGATGGGATATATCGGCGAGGAGAATATGGCGCTGGGTTTCATCGTCCCGTTGATCGCTTTCTTGTATATCTTGTATTTCGCTATCAAATGTAATCGATAAATTTGGAATGCTGTTTTTTACTTATGGAATCCGGATAATAAACCAGTATGGCTTGTGTATGAAGGCTTGGGTTTCATGGGATAAATGTTACGCTCAAGTAATATCTGCTTATCTATATCGTTTTCATTTTAAATAAAATAAAAGAGAGTGGATATGAATAAAGGTTTGTTTTTGTGTGGGCTATTTATAGCTCTATTTCTGGCTGGTTGTGGGGATGATGAGGTTAAAATCGCTAATCAGATGACTTTATATTCAAGGCCGGATACGATTCATCTGGGGGTGACTTAGGGATGGATTCCATATTGGTGAAGGGCTTCACGGCTTGTGAGGCGTATGACGCGAAATGGGGAACATTGCCCGGGGATGTTGCGCGAGAGTTTGATATGAATGCCTCTTATCTCTATTTCTCGTATGAGGCAAGGGTGGTTTTATTGGAAGATAGCATTTATGACATAGGTATAGGACACTTTTGGGATGAGAAAGCTGGATTCTCGGAGGATTTGAGTTCGTATGGCTTCGTTATCAGTACGTTTGGCGTGCAAAAGGATAAGAAGCAAGTGCTGGCGTGTACCTATTTAATATATGTAGAGAAGAACTCAGATGGAGAGAAGATCGATCGCTGGCTTCCTGTACGACCGGAGGAGTTGCGGTGGCGTTATCTCCGAATAGAAGACTTTGATCAATTAAAAAATGTAGAATGATATGAGACATTTAATAGTTGTATGTCTAGCTTTTATGATGGGCCTTAATGTGGCTTGCTCACGGGTGGAAGATCTCGGTAAGGATGATTTGCATTCTGAACCGACAATAGAGATCGTAAGTGGTGATACCTTGGATATTGTAGGGTTCACTCTTGCGCATGAGCTGGCTACTAGTGAAGGGCGTTTGCCTTATAACGTAGGGGATGAGTTTGGTTATACGGGTTCTTACACCTATAAGTCCTATGTGGTAAGGACGGAATATACGTATCAGGATGATGGAAATAGTATTTGGGTTTGGGAGGATACATTGAGTTCAATAATAGGTTTTTATCCTTATCTTAGATCTGAGGTATATGATCTTGCGGATGTTCAGTTCCATATCCGGTCGTGCGCTCAAGGGGGATCGGTCTCTGTCGGGGAAAGGACAGATATGTATGATACGGCTCTCCTCCATATCATTCGTTCCGCGAATGGAGAGGATATGGATGTATGGATTCCTTGTAAACCATCGGAATTGAGGTATCGGTGTGTTGTCTATCATTTGGAAGAGTGAACGTTTTAGCCAAGCTCCGGCAGTAGATAATACCCGGAGCTTGACAATACATTATCACTGCAACATCTGCATCAACTTATCCAACTTAGGAGCCATGATGATCTCCGTACGGCGGTTCTTGCTACGTCCATCGGCGGTCTCGTTATCAGCGACCGGCATAAACTCCCCACGACCACAAGGTTGTATCTGTAGCGGATTCACCCCGTAATCCTTGGTAAGGATACGTACTACGGAGGTCGCACGGATCACGCTTAGATCCCAATTATCCTTGAATTGGGCGGTATTGATCGGCTTGCTGTCCGTATGGCCCTCTATATAAACGTCTATATCGTTTTGCTTATTCAACACCTCGGCCAACTTAGCCAACGCTTCCTTGCCTCGTTTATCGACCTTTGCGCTACCCGATTGGAACAGAAGCTTATCCGACATGGCTACATATACTTTACCATTCTTCTCGGTTACGGTCAGCTCATCACTGTTGAAACCCAGCAAAGCGTCTTTCACGCTACTCAACAAATTCTGTACCTTTGCGTTCTGTGCGTTCATCATATCCTGTAGCTCGTTGATGGTACGCTCACGCTCGTCCAGCTCACTCATCTTTTGCTGTAACAAGGCATTCAGCTTGTCCTGCTCACCCATATTGGTATTCAACATGGTCTGGTAATTACGGATATCACGCCCCATTGTGGTCGTATCCCTTATCAAGGCGGCGATCCGGTTGTTGAGCGCGTCGTTATCGTCCTTGCATTTAATCAATTCCTCCTTCAAGGCGTCGCCACGTCCGATCACCTCCAACCGGCCGTTCTCGGCAAGGAGGTATTTCTTTTTACTCACGCACGAAGAACATAAAAGGAGTGCGGAGACCGAGATAAATAACAATCTTTTCATTTTACGCATAAAATTTCGTGCAATGTAATATTTATTACAATTTCCTACACGCAAGTTTAGGATATTTGTATCTCATAAACCAATATTAAAGAATCAGCGGTATGAAAATAAGAGAAATAATACAAACGCTGTTCCCGACAAGAACTTGGAAACTAGCCGCTATCATAGCCGGAGGTGTCCTTTGCGGGCTGGGGTCTTATACCTTATATGCTTCCCGGGCGTGGACTTATTTGTCCGACGACCCGGCTACTTGCGTGAATTGCCACATTATGGGCCCTTATTATGCTACATGGAATCATAGCTCGCACAGCCGTAACGCCACTTGCAACGACTGCCATGTGCCGCACGAGAACGCCGTGAAGAAGTGGTTCTTCAAAGGTATGGACGGAATGCGCCACGCCTCGGTATTCATGATGCGAGGGGAACCGCAAGTGATACAGGCGATCGACGAGAGCGCGGAGGTAATCATGAATAACTGTATCCGTTGCCATACGCAATTGAATACGGAATTCGTGAATACCGGAAGGATCGATCATGAGATGGCAATGGCGGGAGAAGGGAAAGCTTGCTGGGATTGCCATCGCGAGGTGCCGCACGGAGGTACGAACAGCCTGTCTTCTACACCGAATGCGTTGGTGCCTTATCCGAAGTCCGTATCGCCGGACTGGTTAAAAGATATGCTAAGTAAATAATAATAAATCAGTATAGTTATGGAAAAGAAATTAAAATCATGGCAAGGTTGGTTGCTGTTTGGAGGAACCATGGTCGTTGTTTTTGTTTTGGGTATGATCGCTGCTTCCGTGAACGAGAGACATGCGGAGGTCACTAGCGTAATGAATAATAAGAAGACGGAGATCACAGGAATCGAGGCTCGCAATGATAAGTTCGAATCGAATTATCCACGTGAGTACCAGACTTGGGAGGCTACGGCGGATACGAGTTTCAAGAGTTTATACAATGGAAATCAGGCGGTCGATGTTCTGGAGGCTCGTCCGGAAATGGTGATCCTTTGGGCTGGTTACGCTTTCTCTAAGGATTATTCTACCCCGAGAGGGCATATGCATGCGATCGAGGATATGCGTAACACGTTGCGTGTAGGCGCTCCGATGACAGAGAACGAGGGGCCGCAACCGGCTACTTGCTGGACTTGCAAAAGCCCGGATGTTCCCCGCATGATGCAAGCGATGGGCGTGGATAATTTCTATAAGGGCAAATGGGCTTCTCTGGGTAAAGAGATTATGAATCCGATCGGTTGCGCCGATTGCCATGAGCCGGAGAATATGAACCTGCATATCAGTCGCCCGGCTTTGATCGAGGCTTTCCAGCGTCAAGGCAAGGACATCACGAAAGCGACCCAGCAAGAGATGCGTTCCTTGGTTTGCGCGCAATGCCACGTGGAATATTATTTCAAGGGCGATGGCAAATACTTGACTTTCCCTTGGGATAAAGGTTCTACGGTTGAGGATATGGAGGCTTATTATGATGAGGCCGGTTTCTCCGATTATACGCATAAGCTAAGCCGTGCTCCTATTTTAAAGGCACAGCATCCGGATTATGAGATCTCCCAAATGGGTATCCATGCGCAGCGGGGTGTATCTTGCGCCGATTGCCATATGCCGTATAAGAGCGAGGGGGGCGTGAAATATAGTGACCACCATATCCAAAGCCCGTTGGCTATGATCGACCGTACGTGTCAGGTTTGCCACCGTGAGAGCGAGGAGACCTTACGCAATAATGTGTACGAGCGTCAGAATAAGGCGAACGAGATGCGTTACCGTTTGGAGACCGAGTTGGCGAAAGCGCATATCGAGGCGAAGTTCGCGTGGGATAAAGGGGGCTACCGAGGATCAGATGAAAGATGTATTGAAACTGATCCGTCAGGCACAATGGCGTTGGGATTTCGGCGTGGCTTCTCATGGTGGTGCGTTCCACGCTCCGCAAGAGATTCAAAGGATATTAGGCAATGGATTGGATAAGGCGATGCAGGCTCGTCTGGCTACTGCGAAAGTGTTAGCGAAATTAGGTTATACGGATGATGTTCCGATGCCGGACTTCTCTACGAAAGAAAAGGCTCAGCAATATATCGGTTTGGATATGGCCGCTGAACGTACCGCCAAGGAAAAATTCCTGAATACGATCGTTCCTCAATGGGTGAAAGAGGCGCAAGAAAATAATCGTTTAGCGAAGAACATTTGATTATGTGGAAACAACCTTGGGGATCTGCTGAAGGCTGGGCCATCTGTGCCGGTTTACTGATTACGGGATTTGGCTTGCAACTGATCACTGGCCCGGTTCAGGCAGGGTTGTTCCAATATCCGGTGAATGTGGCCGGAGGATTGATTTTTCTGCTGGTTCTATGTATAGGGTTTGTTGTTAGCCGGAAAATCACGGTTGTCCAGTGGTTTTCCGGGTTAACGGCGAGCATTACCTCTTTGTCGGCTCTTTTGTCAGTTGTGTTGGTTATGGGATTTGTGGGTCCGGGTATCGAGCGGATTACGATGTCGTGGCCTTTTGTCCTGCTGTTTCTCTATTTCTTGTTTGTCTTGGGCTTTGTCACATTGAAGCGTATCGTATCGTTTCGCTGGCGGGATGTTCCGTTTATGCTGAACCATGCCGGCTTATTTATCACGCTGCTGGCGGCGATCTTGGGAAACGGGGATTTACGCCGTTTACGGATGACGGTTCCGTTGGAGAATCCCGAGTGGAGGGCTTCGGACGAGAAGAATGAGATGATAGAGCTACCGCTCGCCATCGAGCTTCGTTCGTTTACGATCGATGAATATCCTCCTAAGTTAATGTTGATCGACAATACGACCGGAAAAGCGCTTCCCGAAAAGCAACCCGAGAATCTATTGGTAGAGGAAACTCCCTTGGCCGGGAACCTGCAAGGCTGGAAGGTTGAGGTTACCCGTTCACTACCGATGGCAGCTTGCGTGATGGGGCAGGATACGGTAAACTTCGTGGAATTTCACTCCGAGGGGGCGACCACCGCTTTATACGTAAAAGCACGTAACGAACTTACCGGACGGCAGAAGGAAGGCTGGGTGAGTTGTGGCAGCTATATCTTCCCATATATATCGCTCCAGCTGGATGATGCGGTTAGCATGGTGATGCCGGAACGGGAACCGAGACGCTTTGCCTCGGACGTTATGGTCTATACGAAAGATAAACAGACCAAGGAGGCGTGTATCGAGGTGAATAAGCCGCTCTCTATCGCCGGATGGAAAATCTACCAGTTGAGTTACGACGAGACGAAAGGTAAATGGAGCCGGATGAGTGTATTTGAGTTGGTAAGAGATCCATGGTTGCCGATCGTTTATACAGGGATCTTAATGATGATAGCCGGGGCGATCGGATTATTCCTGTCCGCTCCCGTAAAAAAAGAATAGTATGGATTGGAGTTACTTTATTTATTTCGCCGCTCCGGCGTTACTTTGCTGGATAGGTGGGGCATGGTTGGCTTATCGTCCTTCTTTTTCCAAGGGGCTGTCGCTTGGACCGTGTTTGGCTTGGTTATATTTTCCGCTTTTATCGTAGGGATGTGGATCTCGTTGGAGAGGCCGCCCTTGCGCACGATGGGCGAGACTCGTTTATGGTATTCTTTCTTCTTGCCGGTGGCGGGCGTGATCACTTATGTCCGTTGGCGGTATAAATGGATACTTTCCTTTAGTACATTGTTGGCCTTTGTCTTTATCTGTGTCAATCTGTTTAAGCCGGAGATACATAACAAGACCTTGATGCCCGCTTTGCAAAGCCCGTGGTTCGCTCCGCACGTGATAGTCTATATGTTCTCTTACGCCATGCTGGGCGCCGCTGCCCTTATCGCCATTTACCTGCTGATCCGTGCGAGGAAGAAGGGGATTGACGAGGGGATGATGAGTTTATGCGATAACTTGGTATATGTCGGTATGGCCTTCCTCACGATTGGGATGCTGTTCGGCGCTTTATGGGCCAAGGAGGCGTGGGGGCATTATTGGAATTGGGACCCGAAGGAGACATGGGCGGCTGCCACTTGGTTGGGGTACTTGATTTATATCCATTATCGCCTTCGTCATCACTTGCGTTATTCGGCGGCGTTGGGGCTTTTGGTTTTCTCTTTTCTTTTGCTACAGGTGTGTTGGATTGGCGTGAATTATCTACCCTCCGCACGAGGATATAGTGTACATACTTATAATATGGAATAATTAAAATCAGAGGTATATGAAAAAACTAGTTGTTTTAGTAGCGGGCTTGCTCTCTGTGGCCCTTTTCGCGCAAGCGGAAGAAACACAAAATACGAAAGAGAATACGTTTTCGATGAAAGTGCAGATACGTCCGAGAGCCGAGTACCGGAACGGGGTCTTATTCCCCCGGCCTAAAGATGCCGAGTCCACCGGGTTTATCAATAACCGTGCCCGCTTTTCTTTGGGGTATGAGCGGGATCGTTTGTCTATCGGTTTGTCCGCGCAACATGTTGGCGTATGGGGGCAGGATCCTCAAATCGATAAGAATGGTCGTTTTATCTTGAATGAGGCGTGGGCGAAACTGGATTTCGGATCGGGTTTCTTCGCTAAGTTAGGTCGCCAGTCGTTGGTATACGATGACGAGCGTATCATGGGTGCGTTGGATTGGAACGTGGCCGGTCGTTATCACGACGCTTTGAAACTGGGCTATGAGAACACGAATAACCAACTGCATTTAATTCTTGCGTTCAACCAGAATGATGAGAAAACGATCGGAGGAACGTATTACGCTCCGGGCGCGCAACCCTATAAAACAATGCAAACCCTTTGGTATAAGCATCTCTTCGACAAGAGTTTTAACGCATCCTTCTTGTTTATGAACTTAGGGATGGAAGGCGGTGATGCCGAGAAACAAAACTCGGATACAAAATACCTGCAAACGTTGGGAACGAACCTGATCTATACGCCTAGCCACTGGAGGGTAGGCGGTATGTTCTATTATCAATTCGGCAAGACGAAAAGCGGACGGGATGTTTCCGCTTTTTTATGGGCGGTAAACGCCGCTTATCAAATCGATCCGCAATGGAAGATCGGTGTAGGTAGTGATTATCTGAGTGGCTCGGATGGGGCCGACGGGAAATATAAGGCGTTTGATCCTCTGTACGGAACCCATCATAAGTTTTATGGTGCCATGGATTATTTCTACGCCTCCTCTTTTGTCAACGGATTGAATCCGGGCTTATGGGATAATCAGGTAAATGTCGCCTATAAACCTTCTTCCAAGGTAAACCTGTCTTTAGCCTATCATTATTTCTCCATCACGGGCGACGTATACGAAGGTAATGATAAATTGAGTAAAGGTTTAGGTTCGGAATTGGATTTCCAAGTGGATTGGGTAATCATGAAAGACGTGAAATTATCCGCGGGATATTCTACGATGTTGGGTACGAATACCATGAAGGCCGTGAAGGGTGGAAATCCGTCTCATTGGCAAGATTGGGGTTGGTTATCAATAAATATTAATCCGACTATATTCACGACGAAATGGTAACAGTTCTCAAGGAAAAGGGTATATTTGCAGGAGTAAACCTTTTTCAAAACAAGATACGATGGATATAACCGATATGTTTAAAATTCCGCTTTTTAAGAATTTTACGCTTAAGATGCGGGAAGAGTTTTTGGATAAACTTGAATATACAGTAGAGGAGCATCCAAAAGGAAAAACCATAATTCATCAAGGGACGACTTGTAACGCCCTTCATGTCTTATTGAAGGGAAAATTGAACGTGGATGTTTTGGACGTATCAGGTAACATCGTGCGCGTGGAGACGATACAGGCTCCACGCACGTTCGCTACGCCTCATATCTTTTCCGAGAAAAACCAATTCCCCGCTACTTTTACCGTCGACGAGGATGTGGTATTGCTTAAGGGTTCCAAGGAGTCTGTATTTACCTTAATGCATTCTATGCCGTTATTCCTGCATAATTTCCTTTGTGTCAGTACAAGCTGTAATAAATGTACGATGACTCGTTTGAAGGTGCTTTCGTTTCGTGGCATCCGGAACCGCTTTATTTATTACTTATTCGAACATCAGCAAAAGGATTCGAATGTCGTGGAACTAGAACATACCCAAGAGCAGTTAGCGGAGTATTTTGGTGTTACCCGCCCGGCTTTATCGAAGGAAATCGGGAGATTGGTGGATGAGGGATTTATCAGCATTACAAGGAGAAAGGTGACGATTTTAAATAAGACGGCGTTAACATGTATGCTTTAATGCTTTTGGGAAAAAGGTAAAAAGCGTACATTTGTGCCCAAATAAATAACTCCGGTGTATGGGCAAAGTTTTAATTATCGACGACGAGAAGCAGATTTTAGGTTTACTTTCACGCATTATCGGTTTGGAGGGATACGAGGTCTTACAGGCTGCTACTTGTAAGGCGGGGCTGAGGCAGATGGAGCAACATTCGCCAGAGGTGGTATTGTGCGATGTGTTCTTGCCGGATGGTAATGGTGTGGATTTGGTGTCGGACTTAAAGAAACTTCGCCCTCTATCCGAGATCATCCTACTTACCGCGCATGGTAATATTCCGGATGGCGTACAGGCAATCAAGAATGGAGCCTTCGATTATATCACGAAAGGGGATGATAATAATAAGATCATTCCTCTGGTAGCCAAAGCGATGGAGAAAGCTTCTGCCGCTTATCAACAGCAAAAGAAGGAAGCTACGTCCGTCGGGAGGCAATATTCGTTTGATACGATTGTCGGTAAATCACCCGCTATCCAAGCGGCGATAGCGTTGGCTCAGAAAGTCTCGGCTACGGAGGTTCCGGTTCTGTTGACTGGTGAGACCGGTACGGGAAAAAAGAGGTCTTTGCTCAATCCATCCATCAACATAGTTCCCGGAAAGGGAAGTCTTTTGTCGCTATCAATTGTTCCTCTTTTTTAGTCGGGATTTATTGGAAAGCGAGATGTTCGGTCATAAAGCGGGGGCTTTTACCGGTGCTTTGAAAGAGACAAAAGGCTTGTTTGAGGAAGCTTCCGGAGGTACGATCTTCTTGGATGAGATCGGGGAAATGGCTTTCGACTTGCAAGCGAAATTGCTCCGTATCCTTGAGACCGGGGAGTTTATCAAGATCGGCGATACGAAACCAACGAAAGTGGATGTACGAATTATTGCCGCTACCAACCGTGATTTAGAGAAAGAGATCGAGCAAGGGCATTTCCGGGAAGATCTATTTTATCGGCTTTCCGTTTTCCAGATCCATCTTCCCGCGCTTCGTGAACGGGTCGAGGATATCCCTCTCCATATAAAAGCCTTTGTTTCCGCTTTTTCCTCCAAGATGGGAAAGAATATCCGAACAATTTCGCCCGAATATATAGATGCCCTGAAAAAACGAGCTTGGAAAGGTAACGTACGTGAGTTGCGTAATGCAATTGAGCGTAGTCTGATTATTGCCGATGGAGATACCTTAACCTTGGATGCCCTCCCTTTGAATATGCAAACCTCCTCTGCGGCGAGTACGGAATCTTATAGCGGTTTTGACCTGAGTGGCGTAGAGAAAATGCATATCCAAAAAGTGCTCAAATACACAAAAGGCAATAAAACCGAAACTTCCGCCTTCTAGGTATAGGCCTCACTACTCTTTATCGGAAGATTGAGGAGTATGGGCTTTAGTCTCATATTCTGCATTTATGTATACCCGAAAGCATCTTGAAGATATGCAAGGAGAAACGGACATTGCTAAATATTTTATCTTTGCTGAACGTAAACTTAATAATAATCGCTTAAAATACATCACCTATGAGTCTGAAGATTAAAACAAAACTAAGATACGGAATCGGGCTGCTGTTTGCCATGATCGTTTTGCTGGGAGGTCTATCGGTAAAGAACATCTCCGATATGTCTGCCGACACAAGGAACATATTGGCCGATAATTATAATTCTTTGCTCTATTCACGCCGGATGCTGGATGCGCTGGAACGAATCGATAGCGATCCTTCGGCTCAAGCAGATTTCGAGAAAACCTAGGGCTACAGAAAAAGAATATCACGGAGGTCGATGAGAATGTGGCCACCTCACATCTAGTCGCTCAATACGAGCAATTGGCGAAAGAGCGTAATGAGGAGAATATCCGTCGTGTACGTCTCGCCTTAAATCAAGTCATGAGTTTGAATATGGCTTCTATCTACAGGAAAAGCCAAGTGGCGGAGTCTACGTCTCAAAAGGCTTTATTTTGGATTTGGGGATTGGCCTCTCTTGTATGGTGGTCGCTTTCGCTTTTTAATACGTTTCCCCGTTCGATAAATACCCCTATCCGTATGTTGATGGACGGTATCATGGAGATCGCTAACCATAATTACGAGAAACGCTTGGATCTCGCTAAATATGATGAATTCGAGGGGGTCGCGAAATCCTTTAACCGGATGGCGGAACGGCTTACGGAATACCGGAAAAGTACGTTGGCGGATATTATCCAAGGAAAGAAATATATAGAGGCTATCGTGAATAGTATCACGGAGCCAATCATAGGCTTGGATCGGGATCGTAAGATTCTTTTCGCCAATAACGAGGCTTTGACGATCTTGAATCTCAAGCGGGAAAACGTGATCGGAAAGTCTGCCTCGGAATTATCCTTACGGAACGATTTGCTTCGCAGGTTAGTTCGGGAACTGATTCAGCCGAGCGAGAAAAAAGAGCCGCTTAAAATTTACGCAGATAATAAGGAAAGTTATTTTCAAGTGCAATATATACCGATCCGTGTGTTGGAGAATGGCGAGGCGGAGGTGTATGTGGGCGACGTGATCTTATTGAAGAACATCACGGAGTTTAAGGAGTTGGATTCCGCTAAGACCACTTTTATCTCGACGATCTCCCATGAATTGAAAACTCCGATATCGGCGATCATGATGAGCCTGAAATTGTTGGAGGATGCCCGTGTGGGAGCCATGAACGACGAGCAAAAAGCACTGGCGGAAAGTATCAAGGAAAGTAGTAATCGATTACTGGAAATAACCAGTGAGCTATTGAAAATGACGCAGGTGGAGGCTGGCAAGCTACAATTGAATCCGAAAATAACCAAACCGATCGAATTGATCGAGTATGCGATAAAGGCGAACCAAGTGCAAGCTGATCGCTTCAATTGCCATATAGAGGTGGAATACCCGGAGAAGATTTCCAAGCTTTTCGTGGATAGCGAGAAAATCGCATGGGTCTTGACGAATCTATTGTCGAACGCAATTCATTATACCCCGGAGAATGGCCGTATCATAATCGGTGCCCGCCAGCAAGATCATAGCGTGGAGATCTATGTGCAAGATTTCGGTAAGGGTATTGATCCCCGATATCATCAAAGTATATTCGATCGCTATTTCCGTGTGCCGGGAACGAAGGTACAAGGGAGTGGCCTAGGGTTGGCTATCAGTAAAGACTTCGTGGAAGCTCATGGAGGAACACTTTCTGTTGATAGCGCAGTTGGAAAAGGAAGTACTTTTGTTATAAAATTCAATGTATAAGAGGGTAAAAAAGAGGGTGTTAATTACCCTCTTTTATAATATCGCTTCCTCCGGAAGTGGATGTATCCGATCTTGCCGAACCTTTGTAATGTACATCACTACCTCCGCTTGCCGAAGCCTTGATATAATCGGTTACGTGCGTATAAATATCGGAGCCACCACTGGCGGAACATTCCAACTGGTTTAAGATAAGATCATAAGCCTTGATATCCGAGCCACCTGAGGCGGAATATTCGCCGTTCTCCGCTTTTCCCGTAAGCTTGAGATCGCTACCTCCGCTGGCACGGCCTCGTATTATTCGGGTAGTAAGATCGTTGATGATGATATCGCTACCGCTGGTCGCCTCAATTATGCAATTAGATACGTTGACCGGTTTCTCCATTTTCACGTCGCTACCCCTTGTCGCTATAATTTCCAGATCATCTCCGGATAAAGCGCTTCTCAGGACAAAATCCATACAACCGGACATCTGGATTTTTTCCAGCTTCTTGGAAGTGCCCTCTATTTTAAATCGGGTAGGGCTTAATTGTGTACCATTCTCTGTGGAGATTGAAAGTTCTTCGTTTTTTACTTGAACGTTTATATAAGGATATAAGTTCTCGTCGATCGTGATTCGTAAGGACGCTGATTCTCCTTGCGTATATCCGAAAACGTACGACGGATTTCCCCCACGGCTGAATAGGCTGAACCAACTGTCGCTATACCCCATGGCGGTTGAGCCGACTTTTATCGCTGAATAGTCTCTGACGGAGATTTCTTTCGTGATAATATCCCCATTCCCTTTTACTTTCTTCGCCTCGATAGGCATCACGCAAAAAGCGATCAACGCAAATAAGGCCATCATTCTTGTTCTCATATGAAGTGTAATTAATTTATACTCTTTTCTTATAAGACGAATGGAGTTGAAAAAACGTTACATCTAAAATGAAAAAAAAAGCTATCATTGACTTTTTTTGTGATAGCTTCTTTTTTTCTTGCCCTAATAACAGGGAGGTCGATTAATTACTTTTAGGTTTTTCAACCATATGTTCTACTCTGTCTTTGACGTATTCGACTTGATTTTTACCCGTGTCTACCACGTCCTTTACTTTTTTCTTCGCCTTATCTGTAAGACCGTGGAGTTCGTTCTCCAGACATTCGAACTGTCCTTGATCTTCCATCCTGCGAAGTACGTAACCAACAACTACACCTACGGCTAAACCGAATAATACATTTTTCATAACTACTACTTTTTATGAGTTAAAACATTATTTTTTGTAGTTATGAAACAGCAAGTCAACCAATAAGGTTGGTGTTTATTTGTTATTTTTCAGTAAATCCCTAATCTCGGTAAGTAATTGGATATCCGCAGGGGGAGCGGCCGGAGCTTTCGGGGCCTCTTCCTTCTTCTTGCTTAAAGCATTAACACCTTTGACAAGTAAAAAGACGGCGAAAGCTATGATTATGAAATCCAGTGTCACTTGTATGAAATTTCCGTAGTTAATGGAGACCGCCGGAGAGATCACCTTGTCTCCCTCCATTACAGCATGCTTCAAGGTGATTTTTAAATCCGTGAAATTGACGCCACCTACAAGTAAACCTACCGCCGGCATGATCAGATCCGCTACGATAGAAGATACGATCTTTCCAAAGGCACCACCGATAATGATACCTACCGCCATGTCCACTACGTTACCTCGCATGGCGAACTGCTTAAACTCTTGTAATATTTTTTTCATAAAACAACGCTTTTTATATTATAACAACAAAATTAGCCATAAGTTGAATATTTTCAATGCTTATAGCGAAATTTGAAGAAATTATTTTTGATTTTCATGTTTTTGTTTGACCCATTTGAGCATTGATGTGTTATATCCTCTTTCTTTGGCCTTAGTCAATAAAAAGAGAATAGCCTCTTCTGGGAGTGTAGGCGTACGACTAAGTAGCCATAAATAGTCTGAGGTATTACTGCCTACGAGAGCGTATGAGTAATTATCCTCGTCAATTTCCATAATGTTGTACTCGGCGTAGAACCGCATAAAGAAACACACTTTTAATTTACTAGGACACGTAGGATCTGTTATTTTGGCTATACCTTTCGCTCGTTTGAAGGAACCGGAAAAATTACCCCAATATCCGCTGTTAACAACTTCTATATCTCCATTCGGGAGAAATGAGTATTCCACGGTAGCCCCTACGAGATTATGCTCAAAGCGATGATCAAAGCGTGCTATTTCAAACCATTTCCCCATATAGCGGTGTAAATCCAAAGTCTGGACGGTTTCTTTGTTTATAATGTGTTGAGTGCAAGATAAATTACACTGCATTATAAGACAGATGAGGCCTATTAGTTTAAATCGCATAGGTTTTTATTTTTATCTCATAATAAACATAGAGAGCCTCTAAAAAGTTTGAAAACGTTCATATTTTAGGATTTTTATTTTTTCGACAATCTGTGCTTTAACTTTTAATTTGAAATTTCTATCCTGTCTGAAGTGAGAAATTCGTAGTTGTGGCATTTCCGGACGATAGATTTAGATCCACGTTTTTATATGTTTTTTTGTATTGAAAATTTCATAGTTATGATTTGGAAAAGTCATAACTATGAAATAAAAAGTCATAACTATGAAATAAATGACTCTTTACAGTGAAAAAATATATGAAGATGTTTTAATTGTAAATGCTTGTTTGAGAGTTAGTAATCGTCAAGATGTCTAACTTTGCGTGTTTGTTTTCAGTTGGAATTTAAAATAGAGAGATATGGATGAGAAAGATTTGGTGGAAGGGATGCGAGAGTATATAAGTCTGTTACAAAAGGAAGGACGGTATTCCTCGGCGAAAAGTTATCAGGATGCGATGAACTCTTTTATACGGTATAGCGGGACGGATCGTATCCCATATACATATATAAATAAGGATACTCTTCGCCGGTACGAGGCTTATTTGTTGGAGAAAGGCTGCATGCGTAATACGGTCTCCACGTATATCCGCCGTTTGCGTTGTATCTATAACAAGGCGGTGGAGAATGGCGAGGCGGCGTTTATCCCTTCATTATTCAAGGGGGTTTTTACGGGTGTGGAAAGCCAGCGCAAGAAATCCTTGCCTCTGGGTGATTTGAATCGCCTGATGACTGTCCCTGTAAAAGGAGAGAAGTTAAGGAAGACACAGTTGGCCCTTTGTTTGATGTTTCAATATGGGGGAATGTCGTTCGTTGATTTCGCCCATTTGAATAGAGGTAATATCAAGAACGGCATATTGGATTACAATCGCCAGAAGACCGGGACCTCTATGCGGTTGGAGGTCTTGGATACGGCGGAAGCTATGTATAAGGAACTGGCAGGTGAGAGGGCGGGAGGCTCCGGCTATTTATTTCCCTTTTTAAGTGGGACGAAGAACGGCCATGAGGAATATCTCGAGTACAATGCGGCCTTGTCCCGGTTTAACCGGAACTTGAAGACGTTGAAAGAGGTTGCCGGAATAGTCTCGGATGTGACTTCTTACACGATCCGTCATTCTTTTGCCATGGCATTGAAGGAACAAAATGTCCCCATAGAGATGATCAGCGAGTTATTAGGCCATAAATCCATCAAGACAACCCAGATTTATCTGAGAAGTTTCTCGTTGGAGAAAATGACGGTGGTAAACAAGTCTTGCTTTGAGAATGTATATAATTATATGCCAGAGGTGGGATGAGGCTACTTGGGGAGTAGCGTTCATTTCACGGTGCAAATGTAGCAAAAAATAGCAAATAACAAGCAATCATTAGTTTTAGTTTGTGCTCCGGCCTTGATTCTCCTTAAATCTTCGTTCTTATTCCTAGTGTATAGACATGGCAATAGAGACGAAATGATCTCGTATTTCCTACATCATCACGTCCCTTCTAAAAATCGAACATACATTCCTGTAGAGACGGGGCGTGCCCCGTCTCATCCCCTCCAAATGGTAACTTAAAGCTACTATCAGACAGTGGGAGACGGGGCACGCCCCGTCTCTACAACCGGGTGATAACCGTTCTCGCACCTTTTACGCTACTCCCCAAGTAGCCTAAGATTTCAAGAGATGGTAATTTTCAGTAATGCCATATTTAAAAATATAAAGCGCTGTTTATCAAGATGATGTAAATGATTCTTGGTAGGGCTCTGAATTGCCGTGGGGTCTGTTTTCGGGCCACGGGATAACCACTAGAAAAGATAATCATAGAGATGGATATATTGACAGGCAAGTGCTCGGATAGGTTCATGGCGCATGTTCTGAAGCGACGTGACCAGGAGGCCGTCCGCTGGTACGTGCTCACGCTCCCTACCGCCGGTGGCGGGCGTGACAGGATCAGCCCCTCGAAGGGGCTGGACGCTGAGCTTTCCCGCCGTGAGCGTCGTGGGGAGGCCTTGTTCGAGTATTTCTCCCCCTCGTATGTCGAGGCGAGGAAGGTGGGCGGCAAGATGGTCAACACGAAACGGCCCCTGCTGTACAACTACGTGTTCGTCCACGCCTCGGAGGACGAGATCTTCCGCCTGAAGCGTACGCTTCCCCTGTATAATTTCCTCCCCCGGGTTTCCTCCGGCGGGCGGTCTTATTTCCCGTACCTCTCGGATCGTGAGATGGATACCTTGCGTTGGGTCGCGGCTTCTTACTCCAACGAGCTTCCGGTGTACGTGCCAGATAGCGGCCGCTTGTTGAAAGGCGACCGTGTGCGTATCACCTCCGGCCCTTTTACCGACATGGAGGCGGAGGTGGTGGTGCAGCCGGGCGGTGGGCATAAGGACGTGATGGTGCGTATCCTCGACTGTCTGTGGGTCCCCTTGTTCGAGGTGAGAGCGGGGGAGTATGAGTTGATCGAGCTGAACACGGGGGGCAAGCACGTGTATACCCATTTGGACAACGACCGTCTGTCGGAGGGCTTGCACGATGCCTTGGGCCGTTACCATGCCTCCGGCGTGGTAGTGGATGAGGATGTCCGTCTGGCCCGTGAGGTCCTGCGTGGCTACGCCTCTCTCCGTGGTGAGACCGACGTGATCCGTTGCAAGCTTTACTCTTTGCTCCTTCCAGCCTATCTGCTTTTGGGCGAGTCGGATGAGTTCGATCGTTTGCACGCCACGATGCGCAGCATGCTCCCGGTGATAAAAGCGGGGCAATCCCGTGCCTTGTTGCTGGTCACGCTGTACGGCTGTACGGACAGCAGCCTCTACCAGCGCATGGCGCACGAGGTGGTTGACCCGTGGCTGGACGAGCCTTCTCCCAAGAAAAGTAAGTCTGTGTTGATACGTCGTCTACGTGATTACGACGGTTGGCTGAAACATAATGAATAAGGAATAATTCAAAATTCATACATCATACATCATAATTCAAGACATGTCTTCCCTTCCTTCGGGCATCCGTTTGATGAACCTGTTGCGTGACCATTTGACAGAGATCATGGATCGTGAGCGTGCGAACCTGAACTCAATACACCTGTATTGTACGGGATCTTACTGGGTGTCGTTCGAGCGTTCTGCCTATCAGTTGCGTCGTGTGTTTCCGGATAGCGAGACTACGCCGCTGCGCCTGTTCGCTTATCCGTTCCCGATCGTGATGGTGTCCGTTACGGATCGCTCACTCCGTTTGTACGCCCGTAAACATATCTTGAGGAGGGACGAGACGGATTACAAGCTATTGACCGTCCCCGGGCTTCCCATGGCGGATTACCATGTATGGCACGCTGGCGAGGTGGAAGGCTTGCCCCAGCTGACATGAACTCCAAATATGAAGCGCTGGAAAAGTAATAAACTCAATTATGGTATAATGATTTTGATTGATGGTTGGCAATTAGCATGAAATTTCGTATATTTACTCTAGAGGAAAAATAATTGTCATAAATTAATGAAAGCGGACGTGCTAAATTCGATAAAAGAGACCTTACGTAAGGTGATCTTGATTTCCATCTGAAAGGCACTCATAAGGAAATGCCGTCCGATGAGATGGGCAATGGGGCGATAGACCCCCATGAGCAATCTTAGGTGACTTGCGCCACTAACCTAAGATATTTTACCAACGCACCTAAGATACATGGTGGATGAACCTAGGATATTTTTTTAGTCAAAACAAATGCTTTGGGTCTGTTACGGATCTGAAGTGACTACTTATATACAATAATCATTATGTCAGAGGAAATCAAAATTGCTGTAGCTGGAACCGGTTATGTCGGGTTGAGTATTGCTACGCTGTTGGCACAGCATCATCCGGTCACTGCGGTTGACGTTATACCGGAGAAGGTGGAGACGCTAAACCGGAAGCAATCTCCTATTCAGGATGAGTATATCGAAAAATACCTAAAGGAGAAGGAGTTGAACTTGACGGCTACGCTTGATGGAGCGTCCGCTTATCGTGATGCCGATTTCATCGTTATTGCGGCTCCTACCAATTATGATCCGGTGAAGAACTATTTTGATACGCACCATATTGAGGATGTGATCGATCTGGTATTGAGTGTTAATCCAAGGGCGGTGATGGTGATCAAGTCGACCATTCCGGTCGGATATTGCCGGAGTCTTTATCTGAGATACGCCCAAAAGGGTATTGAGCGACTCAATCTGCTGTTTTCTCCGGAGTTTTTGCGTGAGAGCAAGGCGCTTTATGACAATCTTTATCCCAGCCGTATAATCGTTGGTTATCCCAAATTGCTAAGCGATGAGCAATTCAATGCGGAGAATGAGGCGATCGAGAGGATTGCGGATATTCCGGGTTTGGAGAAGGCTGCCCACACGTTCGCCGCCCTGCTTCAAGAAGGTGCCATTAAACAGGATATTCCGGCGCTATTCATGGGAATGAAGGAGGCCGAGGCCGTGAAGTTGTTTGCTAATACCTATCTGGCTTTGCGTGTAAGTTATTTTAACGAGTTGGATACCTATGCGGAGGTGAAAGGTTTGGATTCGAGTGCCATCATCCAGGGCGTGGGGCTGGATCCTCGTATTGGCACGCATTATAACAACCCTAGCTTTGGTTACGGGGGCTACTGTCTGCCGAAGGACACCAAGCAGTTGCTCGCCAATTATCAGGATGTTCCCCAGAATATGATGACCGCGATCGTGGAGAGCAATCATACCCGTAAGGATTTCATTGCGGACCAGGTGTTGCGCAAGGCCGGCTACTACGATTATAGCGAGAGGAACATTTTCCGGTGCTCCGAAGAGCGAGAATGCGTCGTGGGGGTATACCGTTTGACGATGAAATCGAACAGTGATAATTTTCGCCAGTCCTCTATTCAAGGCGTGATGAAACGTATCAAGGCGAAAGGGGTCAAGGTGATCGTCTATGAGCCTGCATTGAAAGACGGGAGTTCTTTCTTCGGCAGTGCCGTGGTGAATGATCTCGCCCGTTTCAAGGAGATGAGCCACGCCATCATAGCCAATCGTTATGATGATTGTCTGGACGATGTGTTGGGAAAGGTCTATACGAGGGATATCTTCGGTAGGGATTGAATCTTTAGATGATGGCTTTACAAGAGAGGCTGGGAAGGAATAAGACCATACTGGCTAATTTTTCCTATCTGAGTTTGCTGCAGGTATTCGCTATTCTATTTCCATTGCTTACCTATCCTTACTTGCTTCGGGTTATAGGCTTGGAATTGTATGGCGTGATCATATTCGCTCAATCTATAATAAACTATGTATCGCTGGTGATCAACTTCGGGTTCAATATGTCCGGAGCGAGGAACGTGGCGACTTACAAGCAGGATAGGGCAAGATTATCCCGGATCGTCACATCCATTTATTGGTGTAAGTTCATTTTATGGCTTGTTTGCCTAGTCCTGTATTTATCGGTCATCAGTATGGTTCCGTTCTTTGAGGATCATTATTGGGTGTATATTCTTTCTTTTCTGTTGACATTCAACGAGCTTATGTTGCCCATCTGGTTCTTTCAAGGGATTGAGAAAATGAAATATATCACATTCGTAAACCTGTCTGCCCGCCTGTTGTTTGTGGTTGCCATATTCTTGTTTGTCCATCGGCAAGAGGATTATTTGCTGGTTCCCTTGTTAAATGGGATCGGAGCTATACTGGCTGGTTGTCTCTCTTTATATATCTTGTTGGGAAAAGAGAGAGTAAGGTTTTCTTTGATACCGGTAAGGGAATTGCGATCGACCTATAAAGAGAGCTTGCCCTTATTTGTTTCGATCCTGTCCACACAGATTTATGTGAACGTTAATAAATTGGTGATCGGTTCTTTTCTGGGGATGTTGGAGGTTTCCATTTATGATATGGCGGATAAGGTGCTTCTTTTGATGAAACTCCCAGCCTCCATGATAGCGCAAGCCGTTTTCCCGAAGATCTCCCGTGAACAGAATATTCGTTTTATCAATCATGTGATGTTCTTATCGGTAGGGATCGCTTTACTTTTCTACATTAGTATGTTCTTCGGTAGTGACTGGTTGGTGTATCTTCTCGCCGGAGAACACATAGAAGAGGCTTCTGTCATTATGCGATTGCTGGGAATCTCCGCACTCTTGACATCTATCAATGGTTTCTTTGGAGGAAATCGTTTGGTCCCGCTAGGTTATTCGTTTGTGTATATGAGAGTGATGGTTGGTAATTGTCTGTTTTTCCTAACGGCTATAGGCTTGTTGTGGCTGACAGAAAGTATAACCATGTATACGGTTACAGTGATGGTTGTAGGGGTGGAAGTGTTTTGCTTTGTGTCGTTGGTTTATAGGAACTGGCAGTTAGGGTTGTTGGGGGTGAAAAGATAAGGTTGATTTGAGAGATACTTGATGTGGGAAAGATGGAGTGGAATGAAATATGATTAAATATACGGTTTGTTGAAATGTGTGATAAGAAAGATAATTCTATAGAATAATCTTGTTGTTGTAGCATTGTTTTATGCTGTTGCTTGAAAACCGTAGAAATACATAAATATACTCTAATAATTGGTCTATGCAGATGTGTGTAGTTGTGATTTTGTTATTTGTTTTAATGCCTTTTATGTCTTTTTTATTTTGTAATTGCTGAAGTGTATAATAAGAGGAAATATTCATATTATTTATTGTTTGTTTTGATGGGCTTGTTTTCTATGTATTATTTCCCCTATCAAGATCAATATAGATATATGGAGGGGTATTTGTTCCTTCAAGATAAAAACTTTAGTGATGTTTTTATTTATGATAATATTGTATTGTATTTTCTGAATTTATTTGATATATTTATGTTTGTATTTTCTAAGACAGGTATTAGCTATGAGATATTTAGATTTATAATCGTTGTTTTATCATATATGCTGGTTTTTGTTACAGTTAAAAAGACGTTGAAAAAAATGAATTGTAATAGTGATATTTGTTTTTTGTCTTTTTTAGTTATTTTCTTTTCTGTTCCATATTTTATTATATGTTCCGGGTTTAGAACAGGATTTGGTGCTTGCATTTTATCTGTTGGAGTATATTGTTTATATAGTTTAAAAAAGAGAATAGGATTGTTACTTGTTCTTGTTTCTTGTTTGATTCATTATATGTATTTTATCTATTTTGGATTGATATTATTTTCTTTCTGTGTTGGCAGATTGACGAAAGTTAAAATTGTGTTTTTCTTGATTATATCATTGTTTTTGCAATGTTTATTGCTTAAAATTAGTGGAAGTCTAGATTTTGAATATTTATCGTTAATAGGGAATGGCGATTATTCTGATTATGTTCAAGGAGAATGGGGACTTAATTATGGATGGAATGCAAAAAAATTTATTTCTATCATGGCGATGTCTTGTTTTCCTTTAATTGTACAAGTATTCTTTTTTAGAAAAATGATTAATGATAGTGGTTTTAGTAAACTTATCTTTTTGAATGTTTTGTTTTATATTATAATCTCTCCATATAGAATTCTTTTGTCAAGATATAGTTGGTCCCTTATTTTATTGATAAATATATATATACTTTATCATATATATGAGTATTGTCGAATGAGAAAAATGATGCTTTTGATTATTTTGACAACATTGATTATTTCTTTTTCTGCTTCTTGGAGAGTGAATCGTTTTTCTATGCCGTTTAGTCGCCAAGAAGAACTTTTATATAAACCATTACCATTGTTGCTGATGAATAGTTATAGTTTGAAAGAAGCATCTATTTATCTTTCAGTCGATGGTGAATTTAGATAGCCTATTTATGAATGATTTGGTTTCAATAATAGTACCAGTTTATAATTCTAGTCCTTATTTGAAGGATATGTTATGTTGTATTGTGTCACAAACATATCAAAATTGGGAATTGATATTAGTGGATGATCATTCTAGTGATGATTCATTGGAAATAATTAAAGAATTTCAGAAAAATGATGATAGGATAAAGTTATATATAAGAAACAGATTGCCTAAGGGAGCTCAGACTTGTAGAAATATTGGCTTTGATTATTCAGTAGGAGATTTTATCATTTTTTTTGATTCTGATGATTTAGTTGAAAGTTTTTGTTTGGAGCAAAGAGTTTCTTATCTGAATCTATATAAAGACTGCGATTTTTTGACGTTTCCTGCAATCGGTTTTGTGAGAAGAAAATACGACTTGAATTCGTTTATAAATGGTGTAGATAGGCATGTAGATACTCTGTCTTTATTCCTGTCGAGGAGAATTCCGTTTGTTGTTTGGAATAATATTTATAGAAGAAAAAGTATAATAAATCTGAGTTTGTTTTGGGATGAGGAGATCTTATCTTTTCAAGATTCGGATTATAATATTCAATCTATTTTAAAAGGATCGAAAATGAAATTTATTGATGCTCCTGTTGATTATTATTGGAGAATGGGGGGTAATCAAAAATCTATTCATAAACAAATAAATAAGAGTTTAGATCATTTATATTCTCATTGTTGTTTTTTTTAAAAGATGTCATCTGTTCCTACTCTTTGCAATACGGATAAATATGATTTCTATATATTAAATTACGCTTTGTATTTTATAAAACTAAGTGCTATATATAATTCTAGTGAATGTTTTGATAATATAGTTGATAATGAATTGATAAGATCTAATAAATTTTTCTATTTTAGATTGCAATTTGTAAGATCTATCTTGTTGAATAAGATACATAATATATATGTTTGTAAAATCATTTTTTATTATTTTTTCCTGTAAGGCAAATTTCTAATTTTATATATCGAATCTTATTTGAATATGAGAGTATGAGAATTTTAAAAAGTAGAATCTAATGCTTCTTACTTATTCTTTTGACATTTTTGATACCTGCCTCGTCCGGAAATGTGGATCTTCGGATAATATCTTTTGTATATGGGCTGATCGTGCGTTGGGGAAGGTTGATAGATCTTATCTGAAAGATTTGATTAATTCCCGTTTAAACGCAGAGAAAACTGCGCGGAGAAATTCCGGCAAGGAGGATGTCTCCTTGGATGATATATACCGTAATCTTAGCTTGGAATCTTTCCCGAATTTGTCGAAACCAGCTCTTAAGCGGTTGGAACTGGAGGTGGAGCGTGAGAATTTATCTCCAGTGCGGCAAGCTTTGGATCTGATTCGGAACTATCGGAAAAAGGGTAAGCGGATATTGTTCATATCGGATATGTATTTGCCTTCCGATTTCCTGAAATCTCAATTGCGGAGATTTGGTTTCTGGGAAGAGGAGGATCGTATATATGTATCCGGAGAGATCGGCTTAACAAAGCATTCTGGGAATTTATTCCGGTATATTCAAAGAGAAGAGAGGATATTGAGATGTTCATGGATACATGTAGGGGATAATACATATAGCGATTATTATGTACCTAAGTCTATGTTTATACGGTCAAGGAGGATTTATCATCCTTATACCTCTTTCGAGAATCTGTGGCAGAATGATATGTGGTCTCCCTATAAGAAATTCTTGCCTTCTTATTTGTCGGGATTGGCTCGGGCTTATCGATTGTCCCTTCCCGCTTCGGATCGTTTGGCTTTTTTCGTGGACGTGTTGTTGGTTCCTTATTTCTTGTTTGTGTATAAGGTTTTGCGTGATGCCAAGGATAGAGGCGTGGACAATCTGTTTTTTTTGGCTAGGGATAGCTTCGTTTGGTATCGGATGGCGTTGAGGCTGCGCCATTTGTTTTTGGGGATGAATTTTCATTATCTCTATATATCGAGAAAGGCCGTTTTTGTTTCTTGCTTGTATGACTTGTCGGACTATGAGCTTGAGTTGGTCTTTTCTGATACGATAGGCTATACTCCTCGGCAGTTGCTTTCCTCGTTGGCCTTGGAGGAGGACGAGATGCTGCAGGCCTTTTGTGCGGATGAGTTGGATGAGCCTTTGGATTCGGGAAAGCGAGTGCGGTTTTATGACAGGATAAGGTCTTCTTCCCTAGCCAAGATTTTATTGGAGAAGTCCGGGGAGGCTAGGCGCCTGCTATTATCCTATTTGCGGCAGGAGGGGTTCTTGGGCAGCGAAAAGCCGGGGATCGTGGATATCGGCTGGAAGGGCAATACGAACCGTGTGCTTAACTATATATTGCGTCGGGAGGAAGACACGAACGCTTACTTGTCGTTTTTCCTGGGGGTGAAAGAGACCCGCCATCCGATCGCGAGCATAGGGGATTATGAGGCGGGATATTATTTCGAGGATTATCTTGATGAGCCGGAGTATGCCTATAACTTGTTTGCCTTGGTATATGTATTGGAGAATTATTTCTCGGCCTCGGACGATACCACGCTGTCGAGGTATCGAGAGGAGGATGGGACGATATATCCCGAATTCTCGCCCGGTATCATCTCTGACGCTTCTAAGGAGAAAAATCAATATATCTTGCGTTTGACGGAGGGTTTCCTGGATCTCATAATGGAGTCCGGTTTATTGCGATACGATCCCTCCTCTCTCTTCGGAGACGTAGGGGTGCCCACCTTGCTCCGTTTGGCTTCCCGCCCGTCGATGGCGGAGCTGCGGGTCTTGAGGAGCTTACCTTCAATGATATTTATGTAGGTGACAGGAAGGTCGTTCTGAAGATGTATCCATGGACTATCTGCGACTATGTGCTCAAGAAGCTGAAGAACAGGAAAAACGATAAGTATATATTCACATGGTTTGACGCCTCGATTATTTATACCTATGGATTCCTGTCCGGGCCTATATTGAAGTTAAAGAAAAATATATTATCAGATTCATTGATTCATTTATTAATCAAAAGGTAATTTCATTATGGAAATAAAAGAGTTCATTCAAAATTTCGCCGATCAGTTCGATGATACTGATGCAAGCGTGTTTACTTCGGAAACGAAGTTCAAGGAGTTGGAAGAGTGGTCCTCGTTGACGGCCTTGTCCGTGATCGCCATGATAGATGAGGAGTATGACGTGAAGATCAAGGGTGACGATGTGCGTAATTCGCAAACGGTCAATGATCTTTACGAAATCGTTAAATCCGTCTCTGATGGCTTTTCTGGAATTCAAGAATGTACGGATCTCCGGTATCTCAGCTGGAGTTCCGAAACATATCGAGTACAATAAGGATTATCCCTATTTTGAGGCAGGTGAGGCGGAGAAATACATCGCCTCCACCTCCATTAGGGAGAGGCGTATCGCTGATCCCGGGGTTTGTTCCTCTGATCTTTGCTATTCGGCTGCGGAACGTCTTATAGAAGACCTAGGTTGGGATAAATCGGAGATTGAGTGTTTGTTGTTTGTCTCTCAAACAGCGGATTATATATTACCGGCTACGGCCTGTATTTTGCAGGAACGTTTGGGATTGCCCGAGAGTTGCTACGCCATGGATATATCCTTGGGCTGCTCTGGTTGGGTTTATGGTTTGAGCGTGATCACTTCCCTATTGTCTACAGGACAAATAAAGAAAGGCTTGCTTCTTTCCGGGGAGATCTGTCATTTGCAATCCTCACCATTGGATAAGAGTGCCTATCCCTTGTTTGGGGATGCCGGAACCGCCACGGCTTTAGAGTATCAAGTAGGATATGAGCCTGTCCGTTTTATTTTTCTACAGATGGAAGTGGGTATGAGGCTATCATTATCCGTGATGGGGGTTATAGACATCCTTTTGATAACCAATCATTGGATGTTTATACGACTCCAGAAGGATTACGAAGGACACGTTTAAACACGGAGATGGATGGCATGAGCGTTTTCTCGTTCGGGATAACGAAGGCTCCTCAAAGTTTTAACCTGTTGATGGAGCGCTTCTCGTTGGATCGAGAGTCCTTTGATTATTTTGTGATGCACCAAGCTAATTATTTCATGAATAATAAGATCCGGAAGAAATTAAAATTACCGGAGGAGAAAGTGCCTTACTCCACGCCTCTTTTTGGCAATACGAGTAGTGCCTCCATACCTTTGACGTTGGTGACAGCCTGTTCGTTGAGAACACGGAGGAGTAAGATCGCAGTTTGTGGTTTCGGGGTTGGTCTGTCTTGGGGAACCGGTTATTTCGAGTTGGATGAGAATGTAGTGATAAGTGATTTGGTCGAAATATAAATAATTATGAGTTATAATCCATATTCATTAGAAGGAAAGACAATATTGGTAACGGGAGCGTCTTCTGGTATAGGAAAAGCTACGGCCATTGAATGTTCGAAATTAGGAGCTAGAGTTGTAATTACGGGACGTGATGAGGCTCGGTTACAACAGACTTTAAGTTCACTAGAAGGAGAGGGGCACGTTGTGATTACGGCTGATTTGGGAGAAGATGATGGGATACGATTCTTGGTAGAGCGAGTTCCTGTTTTAAACGGCATTGTACATGCGGCTGGTATCAGTGATACGGTTTTATTTCAATTCTTAAAGAAAGAGCGATTGGAGAATATATTCAACATAAACTTTTTTGCACCAGTAGTATTATCGCAATTATTATTAAAGAAAAAATTATTACAGAAAGGGGGATCTATTGTTTTTTTGTCCTCGATAGATGGCCCGGTTACTGCGCATATTGGAAACTCTATGTATTCAGCAACAAAAGGGGCTCTTTCTGCGATGATGCAAAACATGTCTATAGAGTTGGCTTCTAAAGGAATTCGGGTTAATGCTGTCTTACCGGGAATGACTGAAACTCCTTTGATACATAATGATGATATTACTCAAGAACAACTGAATAAAGATATGGAGCTTTATCCTTTGAAACGTTATGCGGATCCCCGGGAGATAGCGTGGGCAATAATCTATTTATTGTCAGATGCAAGTACATTTACTATAGGTGCCAGCCTTGTTGTCGATGGAGGTTTTACGATTTTATAGGTTATGGCGATACTGAAATATACGGATGTGGGAATTCATTCGGTCTCAGCTTGTGTTCCCAAAAAGATTGTACGAAATTCGGAGTTGGGTTATCTGATCCCCAAGAGGATTTGGATAAGACCATCCATTCCATCGGTATTCGTGAGAGGAGAATAGCGGAGTGGGATGTTTGTTCCTCCGATCTGTGCTGTAAAGCTGCGGAGCGGTTGCTCTTGGAGCATGGCATCGATCGGGACTCTATCGGGGCTCTGATCTTTATCTCCCAGACTCCGGATTACCGTCAACCGTCCACCGCGCCTTCCTTGCAGGATCGTTTGGGCTTGCCGAAAACGGTGATGGCGTTTGATATCAACATGGCTTGTTCCGGATATGTGTATGGATTATCCATCGCTTATTCCTTGGCCTCGCAGGATGGGATAGGACGTGTCCTTTTGCTGGTGGGAGAGACCATGTCCAAGACCGTATCGGATCATGACAAGGTGACGACACCGTTGTTCGGTGACGCCGGTACCGCCACGTTGATAGAGAAAGGCGAGGGGTATGGCCCCTCCTGTTTCGTGCTTCATTCTGATGGGGGGGGCTCGGATATGCTCCGCATGCCGTACGGGGGATACCGAAATCCTAGTAGCGCAGAGGGATTTGAGCGAAAAGTGGATGAGGTGGGGAATATCCTTGGCGGTGAGCAGTTGCACATGCGTGGAATGGATGTCTTCAATTTTGGTCTTAGGGTTGTTCCCTCGGGCATAAAGGAGATATTGAAAATCTTGGATATGAGGGTCGAAGATATGGATATGATCCACTTCCATCAAGCCAACCGTTTCATGACGGATTTCTTCGCCAAGAAATTGAGGTTCCCGTTGGATAGGGTACCGTATAGCTTGGAGTATTTTGGCAATACTAGTGCCGCCTCCATTCCCTTGAACATGGTCCATACCATGTATGACGGCAGTTTCCCGAGACGGCGGCATGTGCTTATGGCCGGTTTTGGGGCGGGCTTGGCCTGGGGAACGGCTTATCTTTCCTTGGAAAATCTAAGAATCTCAAAGCTGATAGAATATTAAGATGAGATATTATATATTTCGGAACAACACGCTTGAGCCTTTGTTCGGGAATCTGGATGCTCGTTACTCCGGCTATGGGGATATCTCCTCGCTGGAAGAGGGAGCGGATCGCTATATCTGGTTCTACCAGGTCCCTTTCGGGTTTGATAGGTGCCGTGTGGCGGAGGAGGTGTTGTCCTATATCGATAAGTTGAGGTGGGTAATAGAAAAGATACCGGCACATAAGAGCGTGCTGGTCTTCTCCTTGGTTGATCTTTGTCCGTTTCAATGGGCCGGTTCAGAATGGGAGGTACAGGAGAGCATAGAGACCTATAACAAGTATCTACGCTCGCTCGCCTCGGAGAGGAGTAATGTCCGGTATGTGGATCTGCCGGATTTCACTCGCCGTTATTCTTCCAGTCAATTATTTGACTGGCGTTTCTATTTTATTTCCCAAATGGGCATTAACCCTAAGCTGGCTTCCGACTTTTCTTGCTGGTTTGAGGATCGTTTGAGGGAGATAAGCCTCTGCCGGAAGAAGTGTCTGGTATTGGATCTGGACAATACGCTTTGGGGGGAGTCCTCGGGGAGGACGGTATAGATGGAATAAAGATAGGAGGTGATTATCCGGGCAAGGCGTTCCTGTATTTTCAGGAAGGCTTGTTGGAACTGGCCAAGAGAGGTGTCATACTGACGATCTGTAGCAAGAACAACGAGCGGGACGTGTTGGATTTGTGGGAGAAGAATCCTTTCGTGTTGTTACGGAAGGAACATTTCTCGGCTTGGCGTATTAATTGGCGGAACAAGGCGGATAACATAAGGGGAGCTTTCGGAGGAGCTGAACATAGGTCTGGACAGTCTCGTCTTCGTGGATGATAACCCGACGGAGCGTGAGTTGGTCCGCCAAATGCTTCCGATGGTGGAGGTTCCCGAGTTCCCAAAACAGTCCTATATGCTACCCGATTTCTTGATCTCCTTGTCGGATCGTTATTTCCGTGTCTATTCGGTGACGGAGGAGGATCGGCGGAAGACCGAGCAGTACAAGGCGAATGCGAGTCGTACACAGGAGCGAAAGAAATTTGTGGATTTCGATCAGTATCTACAGAGTCTGGAGATCGAGATGAGAATCGAACCGATGAACTCATTCAATGTTTCCCGTATTGCCCAGATGACTCAGAAGACGAACCAGTTCAACCTGACGACCCGAAGGTGCTCGGAGTCGGATCTCATGGGATTTTCCTCGGAGGGCTGGTTGATCTATTGTCTTTCCGTCAAGGATCGTTTCGGGGATAATGGGATAACCGGAGCGGTATTGTTGAGACCTATCGATGGGGGTATGAGATCGATAGTTTCTTGCTCAGTTGCCGGATTCTGGGGAAAGGGATAGAGGAGGCTTTCTTGTCCGGTATTCTTAATATACTGAGGAATAGAGGTGTTAAGCTCGTAAAAGCGTCTTATATTCCGACAGCTAAGAATATGCAAGTTTCAGGCTTCTATGAGCGAACCGATTTTGTCTTGGATAGCCAGGATAAGGACGGAAGCAAGTTCTACCATTTGAACATGGGTGCGGAGATAAAAATCCCATCCTATTATAAAATAACATATTGATAGTATGGAAGAAAAGATATTGTTCGTATTAAAGAACGTGCTAGGATTGGAGAGTGCGACAAAAGCGTTATCCCAACAGAACTGTGATAAATGGGATTCCTTGCGCCATTTGAATTTGATCGTGGAGTTGGAATCCGAGTTTGGTGTCGAGTTCGATCCGGAGGAGATCTCCGGGATGAAGTGTTTCGAGGATATAGAAAGGGTATTAACGCAAAAACTGTGATATGGATTCGGTCGTGAAAAAAACCGGAGAGTTATCCGATGCGGAGATAGAGTCCATAAATACACTCTTTTTCGAGGTATTTGGCTTGCAAAGAGATATCCTTACGGTTCGTGAGGAGTGTTTTAATGCTCCATTGGGATATTCCGTACATAGTTTGATGTATGACAAGGGCCTCTTAGTCGCTTATTATGTATATATGCCTTTTTATTATAAGAAGAAGGGTGAGAAATTCATTGCGGCTCTAGGTTTTGATTCAATGGTAAAGAAGGAATACCGGGATTTCTTTACTTTTTATGAGACGGAAAGGGCTTGTTGGCCTTGTCTCCGAGGCATAGGGTGCAAATTGTTGTTTGGTTTCCCGAATGACGAGTCTTATCCGGTGATGATAAAAGGGTTTAAGGTAAAGGATATAGGCCGTTTGACCACTTATATCCTTCCGATCAAGATTGGTCCGATCATTCCGAGGATGAGATGGCTTGATCCTTTCTTTAGACTTTTTTCTTGGTCTTTGATCAAGATGTCCCATTTATCCAAAGGGAAAAAGATTCGTTCCTTTGTTTTTGAGAAGGATCGTGAGTCTTTCGATAAAGTCCGTTATAGATGGAATAAGGGGCAATATGAAATACGGGATATAAAAGGCTGTAAGTATGTTTATCGAATAGAGGATCATAAAGATCGCCATCAAAATTTTAATCCAGTTAAGACCGCTTTTCTTTTAGATGTATATCCTATGAACCGCTCAAATTTTGAGTTTGCGGTACGATCCATATACCAAGAGCGATCAAAGGATATTGATTTGATCATGTATGTGGGGGATTTAGATTTTGTTCCGGTTTCATTGATTAAGATACCTCATAGATTTGAACCTAAACATTTTCATTTTACTTGTAATTTGATTGACAAATCATATTTTGATGATACTCTATATGATATAAAGAATTGGGACGTGAATTTGTCAAGTTATGATTTAGTTTGATAAAGGATGAATATCTTGACTTTCGACATCGAAGACTGGTATAATTGTGATTTTATATCAGAGGATTTTGACTGGGATAGACACGAGGTTCGCATATATCAAGGGGTGGATCGCATTTTGGAGGAGTTGGATAAACGAAACTTGAAAGGGACGTTTTTCTGTTTAGGTTGGATAGCCGAAAGGCATCCTGGTGTGATTCGTTCTATCCAAAAGCAAGGGCATCATATTGGTTGTCATTCGTATCAGCATGAGTTATCTTTTCGCTTCAATGAAAAAAGACTTCAAAAGGGATACTGCTATGGCTAAATCGTTGATAGAAGATCTAATAGGGGAAGAAGTGAACGCCTTTCGTGCTCCGGGGTTCTCGATTACTAAAAATAATACGTGGGCACTTCGTTGTTTGGGAGAGTTGGGGTTCGAGTATGATTGTTCTATGTTCCCTGCCCCCCATGATTATGGTGGAATGCCTAGTTATGGAATGGGTGTTCCGAAACGGATAGACTTGGGTTTCGGTGGGTTTATCAAGGAGTTCCCTATTAATATACAAGCAATATGTGGAAAATATATCGTTTTCTCGGGAGGAGGATTTTTCCGTTTATTTCCTTATTGGCTGATTGATTATTGGGCTAAGGATTGTACCTATATGATGACTTATTTCCATCCTCGTGATTTTGACACGGGGCAACCGATTATCCGATCCTTGCCTGTTATGAGACGATTTAAAAGTTATGTGGGTATTAAGGGTGCTTTTGGTAAATTCCAACGCTTGTTGAGCCATTATGACTTTATGAGTGTAAAACAGGCTGACTCTATCATAGAATGGGATAAGACTCCGTTGGTCAAGTTGGAAGACTTGAAATGACATGCCGTAAATAAATTCACGATGCATATATTAATAACAGGGATCCACGGTTTTGTGGGTTCCAATCTTGTTGTTGCCTTGAAGGAGCGTCATGGCCTCTATGGTTTGGATATTGTTACCCCGGAAAAGGACGGTGTGATAAAGACTTTTTCTTGGGATGACTTAGATAAGGAGATGCCGGAATTTGACGCGGTGATCCATTTGGCGGGGAAAGCGCATGATACTAAAAATAGGAATGCCGCAGATACTTATTTTAAGATTAATACGGGATTGACCCAACGAATTTTTGATTGGTTTTTGGCTCGGCCTTCTATCAAGAAATTTATCTTTTTTTCTACGGTAAAAAGTGCGGCTGATTCTGTACAAGGAGATATACTAACCGAAGAATGTGTACCTGTTCCCATAGGACCGTACGGTGAAAGTAAAATCAAGGCTGAGAACTATATCATCGAGAGGTTTGCGCCTGAAGCGTTAGGCAATTTGTATCATGCGTTTGGAGATAGTTCTATCTATCCCGGCAAACAGGTATATATCATGCGTCCTTGTATGATTCATGGCCCGGGAAATAAGGGGAATTTGAATCTGTTATATAATGTAGTGAGTAAAGGGATTCCTTGGCCGCTTGGGGCATTTGAGAATCGTCGTTCATTCACTAGCGTACAGAACCTCTGTACAGTGATAGAAGGTTTCTTGACTCAAAAGGTAGAGAGCGGCATCTATCATATGGCTGATGACGATCCGTTGTCTACTAATGAATTAATCGAGGTGATTTGTGAGGCGTTGGGTAAGAAGACGAGAATTTTGTATATCCCTAAAGGGGTAATGAACGTGATGGCAGAGATGGGTGGATGGCTACATCTTCCACTCAATCCGTTTCGTATGCAGAAGCTGACAGAGAATTATGTGGTAAGTAATGCTAAAATAAAAAAGGCTTTGGGGTTACAAAAGATGCCGGTATCCGCAAAAGAGGGATTGGCTTGTACTATTCTTAGCTTTAAGAAGTGATAAGATATGAACGGCTTACTTTATGTGCTGATTTTCGCTTTGCTATTTTTTGCGGAGCTTTTTTATTTCCATATAGCGGATAAGTTTAATATCATTGATAAACCCAACGAGCGCAGTTCTCATGCCTCTATTGTCTTGAGAGGTGGTGGCGTTATCTTTTACTGGGTTTATGGACATGGGCTTTCTTTTTTGGATTTTCTGCGCCGTGGTTTCTTATGGCCGTTACCTTAATTGGGGGCGTAAGTTTTATAGATGATGTACGTAGCTTGCCTGATTCTGTGCGTTTGGTGGCCCAATTCATTGCCATGGTGATGATGTTTTATCAATTGGATATATTGCGCCTGAATATGTGGTGGGTGTTGTTGTTGGCGCTTATCGTTTGTGTGGGAGCTTCGAATGTCATTAATTTCATGGATGGTATAAATGGCATTACGGCTGGTTATTCTCTATCAGTATTGCTTCCATTGATGCTGGTAAACGAGAAGTCCGGTTTTGTTGATCCGTCTTTGATCTACGTTTCGGCACTTAGTGTTTTGGTGTTTTGTCTTTTTTAACTTTCGTCCCAAGGGAAAGGCAAAGTGCTTCGCCGGAGATGTAGGTTCTATAAGTATAGCCTATATTTTGCTGTTTATGATAGGCAGTCTGATTATTAAGACAACGGACGTGACTTACTTGGTCTTTTTATTGGTTTATGGTGTGGATGGTTGTTTGACGATAATACATCGCATTCTACTGCATGAGAATCTAGGTCAAGCGCATCGTAAACACGCTTATCAGTTGATGGCGAATGAGCTTAAGATTGGTCACGTTAAAGTGTCGTTGGTATATATGTGTTTACAGTTGGCGGTTTCTTTGGCATTTATCTATGTGATACCTGATACCGTAACGGCACATTGGTTGTATTTGTTGGCGGTAGTAGTGGTGGTGGCGTTGTTGTATGTGGTATTTATGAAAAAATACTATTGTTTGCATGAAGAATATTTAGCTTCGATTATAAAAGAGAATTAAGTTATGGTTTTTATGTGGATTTTACTTGCTTACATGAGTGATACCCCCCTGATCCTTATGTGCTAAGGATATGGCCTATATCGTTAATTGTTTAAAGAAAAATATATTGAGATTATTATGAGTCTTTTTTCTCGACTATCTACCTGGTACTTTTCCAAGAAATCCTTACCCTATTGGGGTATTATCTTGCTGGATTGCTGCTTGATCTTATTTTCCGGCTTATTGGTGTATACCTTGAATAATGGTGTGTTGTCGACCTTGGATATCTTAGGGCATCTATTGGTCACGCTGTTGGTATGCCTGATTCCTTATCTGGTAGGCTTTCGCCTGTTCCATACCTATTCGGGGATTATACGTTATTCCTCTTTCGTGGACTTGCAAAAGGTGGGATTCGCCGTCTTGTTTGGCTTGATTTGCGTAGTCGTGTTTCAGGTGTTGACGGACTTTTCTCCTTATTTGGTGTATATCCGTAAACGGGATCTGATCCTCTCCGCGTTGTTGGCTATGAGCTTGATGTGGATGATGCGTGTGTTCGTGAAATATTTTTATGTAAGTACTTTTCGTGTGGCTAAGGCGGAACGAGCCTTTATCTATGGCGTGAAGCAAGGTGGGGTCAGTTTGGCGAAAAGTATCCAGAATCAAGATCCGGCCCGGTTTGTACTGGCAGGGTTTATCTCGGATCTGACAGAGATAGGGAATCGGTATTTAATGGGAGTCAAGGTTTATCCGAATAACGAGGATTTGATTGGTGTGATGAGAAGGCTGCAAGCCGATGTTTTGTTGGTATCTCCCTTAAAGGTTGAGGCGATCCGGAATAATCAGGAGATGGTGGACAGGCTGATCAAGGCGAATATAAAGATCTATATGACTCCTGCCGCCCAAGAGTGGGACGGGAGGAGCGACTTGAACCATACCCAGTTGAGGGAGGTGAATATAGAGGATTTACTGCCCCGTGATAAGATCGAGATAGACTTGGAGGCGGTGAGGGAGCAGCTTACCGGTAAGCGGATTCTGATAACAGGAGCCGCCGGGAGTATCGGTAGCGAGATCGTGCGGCAGGTGGCCCAGTTCGCCCCGGAACGTATGGTCCTGATAGATCAGGCGGAGACTCCCTTGCACGATGTCCGCTTGATGATGGCTCGTCAGTGGTCGAATATAGAATCCTATACGGTTGTGAGCGATATTTGTGTGCGTGAACGCATGGAGGAGTTGTTCGAGGAGCATCGTCCGGATTATGTGTTTCATGCCGCGGCTTACAAGCATGTACCTATGATGGAGGATAATCCGGAGGAGAGTGTCCGCAACAACGTGGACGGTACCCGGGTGATCGCAGACTTGGCGGTGAAATACGGCACGAGGAAGTTCGTTATGGTATCGACTGACAAGGCGGTGAATCCCACGAACGTGATGGGCTGCTCGAAACGTATTTGCGAGATCTACGTGCAGAGTTTGGATCAGGCTATCAAGGATGGGAAGGTGAGCGGTCGCACGCAATTTGTGACGACTCGTTTCGGCAATGTGCTGGGATCGAACGGCTCCGTGATCCCGTTATTCAAGGAGCAGATCAAGCGGGGCGGTCCTGTTACGGTGACGCACAAGGATATCATTCGTTTCTTCATGTTGATACCGGAGGCTTGTAAGCTGGTCCTAGAGGCCGGTACGATGGGTAATGGGGGTGAGATCTTCGTGTTCGATATGGGTAAACCTGTACGGATCGTGGATCTGGCTGAGCGTATGATCCGTCTGAGCGGGGTGAAGGGAATCGAGATCCGGTTCACGGGATTGCGAGACGGGGAGAAGTTGTATGAGGAGGTACTCAATGAGGAGGAAACCTCCAAGCCTACTTTTCATCCGAAGATCAAGATCGCCCAAGTCCGTGCGTATGACTATGCTGACGCCAATTTGCGGATTGATGCCTTGGTACATGCTTGTGCCGTGGAGGGGGATATGCAGATCGTGAAGCGGATGAAGGAGATCGTTCCTGAGTTCAAGAGCCAGCATTCTAAATATGAGGTGTTGGATGAATAGAGCGAAATAAAAAGTAAATTATGGATGTATCCGTGAGGGCCTATGCTATTAATGTTGATTTAAATATAGCGTCAAAAAAGAAGAGCCTCCCCAGAGGCATTTGCAAGAAAAAGAGAAAGAACCATGTGGGTTTTGTGATGAAAAGATAGGATGATAGAGATTTTGTAGAATCGATATAAGGTCAAGGTTTTGTACCGGTCTTCTTTTCCCGTAAAGGGATTTAGAAGGCCGGTTCTGTTTTTATATATGTATTTGAAAATCCGTATGTAAGTACGGTGTCCGGCCATATGCGGCGCAGGGATAAACATTCCCCCTGCGTTCGCATGATGAAAAAAAAAAGATCTATGAGCGTTTGAGAGAGAATTGGGGCATAAGCCCACGGTGAAGAATTTTGACGCGTTCTTGGTAACGTTGGGGCCGGATGAGCGGGAGTCTTGGAAAATGGATGTGTGTAGTTTGGGATATGGGGATTATTATAGGAAGATGCCCGGGGCGTACCGTAAATTTATCCGGAAGTATATGGAGCATGACCGGGAGTGCGAACGGTGTTATATACGTAAGTATACGGTGCGTGGTGATTTGTTGTATTCCCCATTTCGTCCGGAACTCTTGTTGGAGCTAGTGAAGCTTGTGGAGTTTACGGATCGTGAGACTCCCCTTCCTCCTTGGAAATAGCCTCTTGCCTGTTGATGGGGTTTGATTATCCGGGCTCGGTGCGTGGCTTGGCTTCTCATTTGCGAGAGGCGGGGCATTCTGCGGAAGCAGTCTTGGTGCTCGCTGGAAAGAGGGAGGTGACGGATGAGTTTTAAAAGAGATATGGATTTGAATGTTAGTTAAGAATAGCAGGTTTTTATTGTCTTTGAAAAGAGGTATTTTTGGTTTTTTTTATTTTTAATTAGTTGAATATTACTTGTTTGATGGATAAAACTACGAACGTTCGTCTCTTCTGGGCCATCTTACCTTTGTGTCGTGCTCCATAAGGGGTATATAACCATAAAAATTAAAAGATATGGCACAAGGTTTTAAGTTGGTGTTGCGTCCGTCGAAGCCGGGCGAGAAGGATTCAGAGAAAAAGTTTTATGCGGTGTCGAAAACGAATGGTACCTCTAGTATGAAAACGCTATGTAAGTTGATCTCGGCACGTAGTACGGTGTCGTCGGCAGATGTGAAGGCGGTATTGGATAACCTTAATTTCGTGTTGGATATGGAGCTTCAGGAGGGGCGTATCGTAAGGCTCGGCGATTTCGGGAGTTTTCGGATCTCGGTGAGCAGTGATGGTGTAACAGATAAAAAGGATTTCAATTCGAGTATGCTGCGCCCGCCGCGTATCATTTTCACTCCGGGAGGTGAGTTGAAGGATACGAAGAAGACACTGGAGTACTCACGGATCTCCCAAGATGGTACCACTGCGGAGGCTGGTGGCTCTGATAGTGATAGCCCGAGTGAGATTTAACGTGCAACTGGTAATGGCCGTGCTACTTTGCGTGGCCGGCCTTACCTTAGTGTTCTGTGGTTTTTGGGTGGCTCCTTCCGGTGAGATAGATAACAGCGTACTGGTCGCATTTGGGGAGATCTGCACGTTTGCCGGCGCGCTGTTTGGGGTGGACTACTCTTATAAATTGAAAATTAAGGATTGAAAATTTGAGTTAAGATGGAAAAGGATGAGAAGAGATTGACAGAGCATTTTCGTATGGACGAGTTTGTTTATAGTGCGATGGCGGTGGAACTTGGACTTAATAATGCGTTGCCTTCGGAGGTAATACCGGCGATACGGAATCTAACGGTGCGGTTGTTGGAACCTTTGCGTATATATCATCGACAGCCTATGTATATCATGAGTGGCTATCGAAGCGAAGAGTTAAACCGATTAGTGGGAGGTGCCCCTAGCTCGCAACATATGAAGGGAGAGGCGCTAGACATTTACACGGTGGATCGCAACCGACTATTGGAGGACTTGGTGGCAAGCTGCTTGAATTTTGATCAGGCGATCCTTTATCGTACGAAGGGATTCATACATCTTTCATTAAAAAAACATGGGGTGAACAGAAAACAGATTTTATTTAAAGAGGAGGGGGTATGAGTGGATTTTGGAAAAAAGGATACTATATATTGTGTTTTATCGTACGTACATTATATAACTTGTTAAGCCTTGAAAAAAAGCCTAAAAAATAATGCCCGATAAATTTGGATCGTATGTTTTATAGCATTACTTTTGCACCCGCTTTCGAGAGAGAACGGCGCTTCAGAAATGATGAAAACGTGGAGGTATCCTTGGGTAGGGGATGAGGTTGGCTAGGCCAAGCGATAATTTCCAACCGCCCGGAGATCGGCTTGAGAAAAAAAACTTGAAAATTTTTCACCGAAAATTTGGAGGTTAAGAAAAAGTCCTTACCTTTGCAGCCGCAATCGAGAAACGATAGCGACAAGAGTTCTTTGATAGATTTACATAATTCAACAAGTAGTACAAGTATTGGAGAAGAGATTCTCCGGATTAATACCGTCAAAAGAAGTATGACTTTGGACTACGATAAACGGATTCCGGAGCGAGGATATGATAAAACAATTTAAACAACGAAGAGTTTGATCCTGGCTCAGGATGAACGCTAGCGACAGGCTTAACACATGCAAGTCGAGGGGCAGCACAGGTAGCAATACCGGGTGGCGACCGGCGCACGGGTGAGTAACGCGTATGCAACTTGCCTATCAGAGGGGGATAACCCGGCGAAAGTCGGACTAATACCGCATGAAGCAGGGATCCCGCATGGGAATATTTGCTAAAGATTCATCGCTGATAGATAGGCATGCGTTCCATTAGGCAGTTGGCGGGGTAACGGCCCACCAAACCGACGATGGATAGGGGTTGAGAGGAAGGTCCCCACATTGGTACTGAGACACGGACCAAACTCCTACGGGAGGCAGCAGTGAGGAATATTGGTCAATGGCCGAGAGGCTGAACCAGCCAAGTCGCGTGAGGGATGAAGGTTCTATGGATCGTAAACCTCTTTTATAAGGGAATAAAGTGCGGGACGTGTCCCGTTTTGTATGTACCTTATGAATAAGGATCGGCTAACTCCGTGCCAGCAGCCGCGGTAATACGGAGGATCCGAGCGTTATCCGGATTTATTGGGTTTAAAGGGTGCGTAGGCGGCCTTTTAAGTCAGCGGTGAAAGTCTGTGGCTCAACCATAGAATTGCCGTTGAAACTGGGGGCTTGAGTATGTTTGAGGCAGGTGGAATGCGTGGTGTAGCGGTGAAATGCATAGATATCACGCAGAACCCCGATTGCGAAGGCAGCCTGCCAAGCCATTACTGACGCTGATGCACGAAAGCGTGGGGATCAAACAGGATTAGATACCCTGGTAGTCCACGCAGTAAACGATGATCACTAGCTGTTTGCGATACACTGTAAGCGGCACAGCGAAAGCGTTAAGTGATCCACCTGGGGGAGTACGCCGGCAACGGTGAAACTCAAAGGAATTGACGGGGGCCCGCACAAGCGGAGGAACATGTGGTTTAATTCGATGATACGCGAGGAACCTTACCCGGGTTTGAACGCATTCGGACCGAGGTGGAAACACCTTTTCTAGCAATAGCCGTTTGCGAGGTGCTGCATGGTTGTCGTCAGCTCGTGCCGTGAGGTGTCGGCTTAAGTGCCATAACGAGCGCAACCCTTGCCACTAGTTACTAACAGGTAAAGCTGAGGACTCTGGTGGGACTGCCAGCGTAAGCTGTGAGGAAGGCGGGGATGACGTCAAATCAGCACGGCCCTTACATCCGGGGCGACACACGTGTTACAATGGCGTGGACAAAGGGAAGCCACCTGGCGACAGGGAGCGAATCCCCAAACCACGTCTCAGTTCGGATCGGAGTCTGCAACCCGACTCCGTGAAGCTGGATTCGCTAGTAATCGCGCATCAGCCATGGCGCGGTGAATACGTTCCCGGGCCTTGTACACACCGCCCGTCAAGCCATGGGAGCCGGGGGTACCTGAAGTCCGTAACCGCGAGGATCGGCCTAGGGTAAAACTGGTGACTGGGGCTAAGTCGTAACAAGGTAGCCGTACCGGAAGGTGCGGCTGGAACACCTCCTTTCTGGAGCTTCAGGATTCCGTACCGAGGTCATACGAGGTATTGATCGCCTTGTGCTGCTGTTGAGATTATGTTTATATATAGATCTTACAGACCGGGAGGCCGGTCGGAGAGAAAAAATGACGCTGGGACGTAAGTCTTGGCAAAGTTGACAGTCCTATAGCTCAGTTGGTTAGAGCGCTACACTGATAATGTAGAGGTCGGCAGTTCAACTCTGCCTGGGACTACTCCGAATGAGGGGGATTAGCTCAGCTGGCTAGAGCATCTGCCTTGCACGCAGAGGGTCAACGGTTCGAATCCGTTATTCTCCACAGTTTATTGAGAGGGATAGGCATCAGCCAATCCCGTCCCGACGACAGTCGGGCTCAGTAAGAAGGATCTTTGACATGTTGGACATCAAAAGAAGAAACAAGTAGAGCGAGCTTAAGATATATCAACCCGTGCGTCAAGTGCGAGGTGAGAGAAAAGTAAGCAAGGGCAGACGGTGGATGCCTTGGCTCTCGGAGG